>Ga0265301_10000021_pt1 | contig 260132 bp, 263 predicted proteins | sample AusTroGonzalo_MG_2_FD_193488 | JGI IMG/M metagenome (GOLD analysis project Ga0265301, IMG submission 193488) | Bovine rumen microbial communities from tropical cattle in Woodstock, Queensland, Australia - Gonzalo_04 | ecosystem: Host-associated > Mammals > Digestive system > Stomach > Rumen ... | reverse complement strand
ATTCGGCTTTAATAAATTCTTTGACTGACAATAAGACTATTTCTATACATTCTAATATTACAGTTGAAGAATTTAAGAAAGTATTTCTTGATATGACATTAAGCTTACGGCAAAAATCAAAAAAACTTGATGTGCCTGTAACAACATTAAGAAATTGGGCTAAAAAAATAGGTATAAAACAAGAACAAAAATTAAATCCTCTTGTGGAGGTAACAAAAGAACAATTTGACAAAATATATAGTCTTGATATTTCTGAAAAAGAAAAATATGAATTACTTGGATTAAAACCAAAGCAATATTATAAAAAGTTATTAGAGTACGGATATACAGCTAAACGTACAGCAAAAGAAAAAGAAATCTCCAAGATTTCAAGAGAAGCATTTGAACAAGTATTCTTTGATAATACTTTAACAGAACAGGAAAAACACAAAAAGTTGGGTCTATCTCACCATACATATTTAAATAAAGCAAAAGAATTTGGACTAAAAACTGACAAAAAAGAAAATGATGAACGTATTGCTTCTATTAGCAAGGAAGAATATGATAAAGTCTTTTTCGATAAACATTTAGGTATAAGACATAAACTTAAAATTTTGGGTATTAATCATTCAACATTTATTAAATATGCACGAAAATATGGATATAAAACCGATATGCAACTAAGATTGGAATATCTTAAAAGTATTACAAAAGAGCAATTTGACAGTATTTTTTACGCTAAAAATTTAAATAAACAAGAGAAACAAGAACGACTAAAAATCAATGATAGATTATATAGACTTTTTGCTGTCAAATTCGGTCACGCAAGTGAAATTACAGATAACATCCCAATTACAATTCAAGAATTTGATAAAGTATTTTTTGATAAGACTCTTTCCAGAAAAGAAAAAATATCAAAATTAAATGTAAATGAAGATGATTATTACTATCTCATTGCAAAATTTGGTTATAAAACAGAAAGGCAAAAACAATCAAGTTATATTGATAAAATATCAAAAGAAAGATTTTTGGAAGTAGCAAGCAATCCTAATTTATCTGAAGAAGAGAAGTGCAAAGAACTGAAAATATCAATAAAAACACTTTTTAAACTTTCAAAAAAATATGGTTATAAAAGTGAAAGGACAGAACAAAAAGAACATATAAAGAATATCACCAAAGAAAAATATATTGAGATATATAATGATAAAAATTTGAGTGAAAAAGATAAGCATGAAAAGTTGGATATTTCTGCAAATGTATATAGAGATAGAGTAAATGATTACGGATATATAACAAAAGTACAAAAAGAAAATAAAAACGTGGAAGGCATAACACGTGAAGAATTTGATAAAATATATAATGATCCTAACTTGTTAGTAAAAGAAAAGTGTGAAAAATTGAATATTTCAAATGCTACCTACCAAAGATTATTAAAAATATTCGGATATAAAGAATTTTAATGCTCAAAACTACTATTAAACAGTGATGTTGAATTTTTTGCACCAAAATAATTATTAAAATCTCTGTTCTTTCTTCTCAAACCGACTGTTATTTTACACAAGCCGTGCCCTCTCGGCGAACGATACTTAATCGTTTGCCTACGGCAGAGTGAGTTGCGGCATATTTTTTCGGCTTTTACTAAAAATCTCATGTCCATTCTGTGTCCATTAAATGTAAACATTCCTTCTGAAATGTTAATTAAGTATATGAATTTAAAATATCTATAGCTTCTCTTTTTCTTTTTGAGTTTGTATGCACATATCTCTGTGTCGTAACTAGAAAACTATGAGCAAATAATTCTTGAACTGTACCCCAATAGCATTTCATTCTCTTAGCGAAAGAATTAAGCCTTAGAGAATGAAATGCCATTGGAGTGCTGATCTGACAATAATATTTTTGTTGGCATAGTAATGCCAACCTACATTTAAAAATTATCAGAATCTCTGTTCTTTCTTCACAAACCGACTGTTCTTTTACACAGAGTGAGCTGTTTTTGATATAGCTGAGCGTTCGTTTTTTAGTGCCTGTTTAAGCATGGCTGTTATATCTGCAAGTTTGCTGTGTAAACACATAGTTTGAATATGGCTGTCTATAGCAGGTCTTGGCTTATGTATATGTTTCAAATGATATAAATCTCGATACATCTCGCCTGTTTCGTATGCTCCGATTTCGTCAATAAGTTTATAGCGTAAATATTGCAGAATATCTATTTTGTAATCTTTTTGATTTTCAAGCAATTTTTCCGTTTGAGTTTTACATTTGTGAGGGGGCATTGGCGATTGAAAATGTTCTACAAAAAAGCGTTCAAAGTTTTTTTCAGAAGGTATTTTTGATACTTTATAAATTCTGTTCGGAACCTTCGGATGCGTGAAATAATTAAATAAATGATGAATCTCATGCATCAGTACTTCGATTCGAACCCCGCCAAAATGTTCTTTTGGGGCACCTGTTTTATAAGTTAAAATATAGCCTATTATGTCTGCAGGAATGGTTCTTTCCTTTTCCCTTGCCAGCATGACTGAACCACCGTATTTCTTTTTACTCTTCGGTAATTTTTCTACCCAAATATATTTATCAGGTAAAAATTTTCTAATATTCTTTTCTATATAATCAAATTGTGTGTGCTGATATTTTTCAAGGCTAGTAAACAATTGATTTTCTAATTTTTGACAAAACGCATCACGCCCGGCAACAGAGCCGTTTTTAATTATTTTTGTCGCAATTCTCGCCGTACCTGCAATAGTTTGTATCATGATTTTATTAAAACCGCTCAAAAGAATTTTTGCTTAAATTTGACAATATCATTTTAAAATATAAAATTTATGTATGTATTTAAAGATTTTGACGTACAAAGAGGCTATTGAATCTCCACAGCAGCAGGAGCAATTCTTGAAAGCGAGAAATTATTCGGCTTATTATCCTACAACGGCTAATTTTGTTTACAATTTGCACAATAAGACGTTTTATGAGGGATTTACAATAGATAACTACCGGTTTATACGTCATGAATATTGTATGCAGTACAACGGTTGCCTTTTTGATTCTACGGAACCTGATTATATGTTAAGATTGGCTCTTAATACTCTCGGTTTTTATGACGGTAAAGGGCATTATGGCGGAGAATATAGTTTTGCTCAGTTGGGTATAAAAGGCTTAAAGTATTCTGATGCTTATGCTGAAACACTTGATGTTGAAAGAATCAGTAAACTAAAATCCTATGACCTTGATTTAATTGAGGCATACATTCAAAATATAATTGATGAACAAGAAGCCATACGATGTGAAGAACCTGATATGTATTTACAAGCTAATACTGATAGGGTTTTAAAAAAAAGAAATTTTTTTAAATCATAAAAAAAGAGATACCTTTTAAATATCTCTTTTTTATAATAAATTTATTCTTCCGAAGGATTATCATTCTTTTTGGATTTTTCTATCTTTGGGATAGATTTTTTAACCGCCTCTGTCTGAATTTCCTCAGGTTGAGTCGTTTCTTCTTCCACCTTTGGAGTTTCTTCGGTTACATCCTGCGAAGTTTCTTCTTCGACAGGTTCTTTATCCTCGGTTTCTTCTTCACTTTCGGTTTCTTCCGAAGTTTCTTCTTTTTCTTCATCTGAGGTTTCTTCTTCCGAAGTTTCGTCACTTTCTTGGGTTTCTTCAGTATCAGAATCTTGCTCTTCAGAATCTTCTTCTTTTGCTTTCTTCTTAGCTTCTTCTTCCTCTTTGATTGCTTGTTCAATTTCGGCTTCGTCTTTTGCACGAATAACCGGAATTGAAAGTATCAGACCCATATGTTCGCCTTCCTGACCTATATTGAGTTCAAGTGCTTCTTTATCAAGTTCAACATATCTTGACAAAACAGCAATAAGTTCTGTTCTCATTCTGTTCATAATTTCAGGAGTAAGATTTGTCCTGTCCTGCATTAAAACAAGTCTTAGTCTGTTTACTGCGGTATTTTTTGATTCGTCTTTAGCATTTTGCCCGAGCAGACTCAAAATTCTGTTATAAATTTCTGCAAAAATATTGTCGCTCATCTTAGTTCTCCTTTCCTTTATTCAGGAATTTTGAGAAGAACTTTTTGATTTTATTGCTTAATTTTGCTTCTTCTTCAAAATCGATAAGCGGAACATCTTCGCCGATAATTCTTTGTGCGACGTTTCTGTATGCTCTGCCTGCCATTGAATCATCATCATTAACAATCGGTTCACCTTTGTTGGTTGATGTAATAATACCGGTATCTTCAGGAATAATTCCCAAAAGTTCGGCTGAAAGAATTTCTACAACATCGTCTTTACTCATCATATCTTTTGATGCGGCCATATTAGGTCTGTAACGATTAATTAAAAGTTTATAAGATTTAATATCTTCTTTTGCCTCCAAAAGACCGATAATTCTATCCGCATCACGAACAGCAGACATCTCAGGAGTTGTAACAACAATAGCTTCCGAAGCTCCTGCAACGGCATTTTGGAATCCTTGTTCTATACCTGCGGGACAATCGACAAGAACGAAATCGAATTTTTCTTTCAACTGATCACAAATATCTTTTAACTGTTCTTCTGTTACGGCTGACTTATCTCTTGTTTGTGCGGCTGCTAAAAGGCAAAGATTAGGATTTTTCTTATCTTTAACAAGCGCCTGTTTCAGTTTACAGCGTTCTTCAACAACGTCAACTATTGTGTAAACAATTCTGTTTTCCAATCCTAATAACAGGTCTAAATTTCTTAAACCCAAATCGGTATCTACCATAACGACTTTTTTACCTTCTCTCGCCAGAGCGGTACCGATGTTAGCGTTAGTAGTAGTTTTACCGACTCCTCCTTTTCCCGAGGTTATTACTATTACTCTTCCGGTCATCTATATCTCCTTAGTTTTCATTATGTACTTTTTTGATTATGATACTTCCTTTGTGAGTGAACGCTTCTTCAGGGGTGTATTCACTCGTTTTCTGAATATATGGTAAATTAACAGTATCAGGTCTGCGTGCAAAAACTTCACCTATTCTTATCTGAACGGGATTAAGTTTTAACGCTCTGATTCTTGCAAAATTGTTACCATCTGAACCCGCATGGACTATACCTGCAAGAATCCCCCAAACAGTAACATCACCTTTTGCAATGATTTCGGCTCCGGGGTTTACGTCACCTACAATTACAATATTACCGTCTGATGAAATGCTCTGCCCTGAACGAATTGTCCTGCGTATATATACTGTAGGCAATTTTTCAGGCTCAGTTCTTAATTCTTTTATATGTTCTTCTTCGTCTTCTGAGGGCTCCGGTTCTTCAAATTCATCATCGTGGCGAATTTCTTTTATTGCGTTTTCGTCTTTTAGTTTTTCTTCCCCGAAAATATTGTCTAAAGCCTCAACGACTTCGCTTTTTGGTTTCTCGTCTTTATTAAAAGACGGTGCTGAAATTTCGTTTGTAAATTCAGACACATCAATATTTAGAGCAGTTGCAGATTCAAGAGTCTGCGCCGAACTTGTACTTATGCACGCAAGTTGCGATTCCATAAGTTCAATGAGAGTCTTTATGCTTGTCAGCTCCTCTACGCTCAAATCAATAGAGCCCAATTTTAAACAAATATGTTTATCTTTTGCTTCCGGCATATCTAACGTTCTTGACAGCTCATAGATAATTTCGGAAATCTTTACGGCATGGGTTAAATCCACAATAAAGCCGTTATCAATATACCCCGTATCCATATCTTCCTTTCTGAAAAAATCTGTTCTATTAAAAAATTACCCTAAAAAACATTAAACTTCAAGAAAATTTGTAGTTTTGTAATATGTGTAACAAAATGTTAAGAGAGTTTTATCAAAAAAAGCAATTATTTACAAAATATATACTTTATAGATATAAGAGCAGAGTTATAAGGATTTTTATCATGGCACAGAGCAGAGCAATTGAAGCAATTAAGCGTACTCAGGCGGCAGACGGAGGTTTGTATATTACTACGAACATGAATCCCGAGCAGGGATTAGTTAGTTCAACATATGGGGCACTAAAACAAGCAAGCCACGAAATTGATGGGGTAGGGCTTGATCAGAATGTTTCGTATGCATGTGCTAATGCAATGTCTGACCCGAACAATGCTATTGAGGTTCGGGGAAGATGGTTTTTCGCAATAAGCCCGACGGGAATTATGAAGCCTTTCAACAGCGATGGTAACTCCGCAACGGGCTGTAATTCAATACATTTGATAGGCTAACGGAGTAAAAGAATGACAGAATCAATTAACGGAATACAATTAGGCGCAAAACTTGGACAGAGTGCTGAACTTTTATACGGCAACTTACCGGGATATGACATCGGGGTTGATGGCGGTCAAACCTTAAAATCCGATATTTATGCGAATAATCGTATTGCTTTTGAAGACAGCCAAACAGATAAAATTGCACACCAAACTCCAAAGGCAGCAGATGTAAATACAAAAAACAATGTAACCACTCAAACAGAAAAGCAAATTATAAACTTTCTGCAGGGACTGGATGGTTATAACAGAACGATGGTTTAATTTTCACAACCACAAAAAATACCCTCTCAGATTGAGAGGGTATTTTCCTTTATTTTATTTTAAACACCAACAGCAGATTTTGATTTTTCAATACATTCAATCAAAGTCTTTGCAACCGTATCTTGTTCTTCTTTCGTCAGTTCAGGGAACATCGGAAGCGAGATAACAAGTTCTGTGTTCTTTTCTGTAATCGGTAATGAGCCTTTACCCATGCCAAGCCAAGCGTTAACTTTTTGGAAATGCAAAGGAATCGGGTAGTAAAGCATTGCGCCAATTCCTGCTTCACCAAGCATTTTGTGAACGTCATCTCTGTTAGGAATTTTAACGGTATATTGGTGATAAACACAATATGTATCGCTTAACTCTTTCGGAGTTTGAATATCAGGACATGATGCAAACAATTCATTGTAATAATAAGCATGCTCACGTCTTTTAGCGTTCCATTCATCAATATATTTAGCCTTAACTCTTAAAATTGCTGCCTGAATTTCATCAAGTCTTGAATTGATACCGAGTTCATCATTGTGATAGCGAACCATTGAACCGTGATTTCTCAATGCTATTAAGTGATCTCTAAGTTCTTCAGAATTGACCGTGCAAAGACCGCCGTCACCCATTGTTCCGAGGTTCTTTGTAGGATAGAAGCTGTAACAACCGATATCACCGAAGGTACCTACCATCTTGCCTTTGTACAGAGAACCGATAGCCTGACAACAATCTTCAACAACTTTCAAATTGTGTCTGCGAGCAATATCCATAATGGCATCCATGTCGCAAGGCTGACCGTACAAATGAACAGGAATAATAGCCTTTGTTCTCGGAGTAATAGCCGCTTCAATTGCTTTCGGGTCAATATTGAATGTATCAGGGTCAATATCAACAAATACAGGTTTAGCATTAACCATTCCGATTGCTTCTGCAGTTGCAACGAATGTGAATGCAGTTGTAATAACTTCGTCGCCAGCACCGATATTCAATGCTCTGAGCGCAATATGTAAAGCATCAGTACCTGAGTTTAAAGCAACCGTATATTTGCAGCCGATATATGAAGCAAGTTCGCTTTCCAATGCCTTAACATTAGGTCCTAAAATATAGCAACCGCTTCTCATAACTTCGCATACAGCTTTTTCAGCTTCTGCACCGATTTTTGCGTACTGACGTTTTGAATCCATAATAGGTATCATAGTTTTATCTCCTTTATAATCTACACCTCTTGATAAAACTATTATACCACGAGTTTTAGGGTCTTAATATAAATTTTATATCTTTATTTTACTGCCTGAATTAAGGCATTAATTACATCTTCATCCCATTTTTTGCCGGCTTCTTCTTTCATAATAGAAAGTGCCTTTTCGCTCTCCATAGCCTTACGGTAAGGTCTGTCTGATGTCATCGCACAATAAGCATCAGATACAGCTATAATCCTTGAACCTAACGGAATTGATTGTCCTTTTAAACCCTCAGGCGTACCTGAGCCATCAACTCTTTCCGTCTGATACGTTATGTACGGAACAACTTCAGATAAGAAATTGATGTTCATAAGCAAATTAACACCGATATTGGTATGGTTTTTAATCTTATTTAATTCATCAGATGACAGTTTGCCGTTTGTTGCAAAAAGTTTTTCGGGGAGAGTTATTTTGCCGATATTCTGCAACAATGCAGCATAATATATCAAATCTGTCGTTTTTTCGTTTAAACCAAGTTTAGAACAAATTACTCTTGAAAGTTTGGCACTATTTCTTGAATGTGCAACAGTGTATTGACCTTTTCTGTCAACTGCAGTTGCCAGAGATTCAACGAAATTCTGCTGATAATCACACAGATCACCAATGAGTGCGGTTAAATCTCCTCTCAATTTTTTAAGGTCAAATTCCGACGAATTTTCGTTTTCTATTTCATTATGAGTTTCTTCAATAACTTTTTGAAGCGTAATTGTTGTTCCAAGCAGATTTGCAATGCTCAAAACAACATCAAGAAAGTCTTCTTCAAGTTTTTTACTTGTTCTAATCTCAATAGCACCGATGGGGGTAATTGAATTCCTAATCGGAATGCAGATATAGCCGTCTTTTTCTATTGTTTCGTTGTGAATAAGTTCATCAGGATTAAATCTGAACTCACTCTCACTTTTATCAGAATTACCGATTAAAATATGTTTACCCTCTTTTTCAAAGAAAATTGCACAACTTTCGACTTCAAGCATCTGAACAATAGATTTTGCGATAGATGTGTAAACCGCAACTTCTTCTTTGTTATCGAAATCAAGCACACAAAGGGTATTTTTTGACGAATACAAATCAATCAATTCTTTCAACTGGTTAATAAGGCGTTCCTTTTTATTCGATTTGACACTGATTTTATTTGCCAAATCCTCTGATATTAAACTGTCTGTTAAAAAATCACCCAAATTGAGTGCAAACATTTCCTCGATAGGGTCGGCGCCGACAAGATAATCAGACTGCCCGAAAATTGAAACCCCTGACTGCTTTTTCTCTTCTTTACTCATAGTTTTTCCTTATTGTAGACATTTAGTCATGAACCTTCTAAAAATAAATACGGATATAAAATACAAAAACTTTAATATTATTCAAAATATCCTCCATTTGGAGGAGAGGGTAAATGAAATAGAAACTTATATAGATAAAATATCTTTTTTAATCTGTTCTTTTAATTCTTCAATACCGCTAAATTTTTCCTCGGGACGGATAAATTTCATAAAATAAATTTTTATTTTCTGACCATAAATATCTTCATCAAAACCTTCAAGAATATGCGTTTCAAGGACTTTTGAGCAGTTATCGCAAACAGTAGGCTTTACTCCAAAATTTGCAATTCCTTTTAATATTCTGCCGTCTTGCAATTTTGCTTTCACTCCGTAAACCCCGTTGGGAATTTGCACAATATCATCGGGATAATTTATGTTCGCCGTCGGAAAGTTTATCGTTCTCCCGATTTTACTTCCCTCTACCACAACACCTCCAACGCTGAAATCCCGCCCCAACATTGAATTTGCGCCCTCAATTTTTCCCTGCTCAAGATACTGACGAACTGCAGAACTGCTAATGAGTTTTCCGTTTATTTCCTGAGATGGCAGAGCAAAAAAACTATACCCGAACTCCTGCGCATACTTTGAGAGAAAATCGCAATTCCCCTCACGATGTAAACCGAAATGGTGATTAAATCCTGTAAAAATTCCAATAGGCGAAAAATTTTTGACAAGAATATCTTTTAAATATTCCAAAGATGTCATGCCTGAAACCTCCTTGAAATCAAGCTCTATAAGGTAATTAACACCCAAATTTTCAATAATTTTAAAACTTTCTTGCCTTGAACAAATGTATTTTGGTTCGATATTATTAAAAAAGCAATATGGTTGTTGTTTGAGAGTTATAACTGCTGATTTTGTACTGTTTTGACGTGCGAAATCAACAGCTTTTTTAATCAGTTTTTGATGTGCAAGATGTACCCCGTCAAAAAATCCAAGTGCAAGTGATAAATTTGGGATATGTTCCATACATTTTACAATTTTCAAAACAATCACCTTATTAAAATTTAAAACATAATCCCTACAAGTGCGGCTGACATATAACCTGTCAAAGTCCCGCAAATCAAAGCCCTCACGCCAAGCCTTGCCAAATTCTTTCTCTGGTTTGGTGCAAGTTCCCCGACACCACCTAACAAGATAGCGACAGAACCGAAGTTTGCAAAGTTGCAAAGTGCAAAAGTTCCGATTAAAAACGCTTTGTCTGATAAACCTTTTAAGTGTACCAAATCGAAAAATCCGACCATTTCATTAAGTACGAGTTTTGTTCCCATAACCCCACCGACTGCCGTTGATTCGCTGAGCGGAACACCTATTAAAAATGCAAATATAGCAAAGATTTTACCTAAAATGTACTTTAATGATAAATGGCTTAAAGCGTAAAACCCCAAAACACCTTTGTGTAAATAGAACAATTTGACACAAAATCCGCCAAACATTCCCAAAAACCAGTCTATCATTGCAACGAGTGCAACAAGTGCCAAAATCATAGCAATAACATTTAGCGCAACTTTCATACCATCGGATGCTCCGTTTGAAATAGCATCAAACACATTGATATATGGCTTTTTGCGTTTGTTATATTGAATTGAAAAGTTTTCGCTTGTTTCCTGCGGTTTTGTTTCGGGATATATAATTTTTGAGATAACAAATGCCCCGGGCACTGCCATTATTGACGAAGCCAAAGCATAAGTCGCAGGTATTCCCATTGCGATATAAATCGGCATTGTCGCGCCTGAAACACACGCCATAGAGCCAGCCATAGAGGCAAGCAGTTCAGAGCGTGTCAATTTTTCAAGATAAGGCTTTATCATTATTTGAGCAGAAACTTGTCCTACAAAAGCACTTGCGACATTAGACAAAGCTTCCGCTCCGCTTACCGACATAAATTTATTCATTGCTCTGCCAAGAACAGGAACAATTCTCTGAATAATTCCATAATAATATAGAATATTTACAAGAATCATCATAAAAATCAGCGATGCAACAAGCTGCAATGCAAAAATATTTGCATCACTCCCCCACACAAGCGCAAGTTTGACTTTTTCCATCAATGGTCCGAAAACAAAACTTCCTCCGTCGCTTGCGAAATCAAGAATTTTGGTGATGAAATTGCCCAGCGTCATAAATATTTTCTGTCCCAAAGGAACTTTAAAAATGAATATTGCGAAAAATATCTGTAGTAAAAACCCGACTCCTATAGTTTTATAGTTTATTGCTTTTCGATTATTAGACATCAGAAAAGCAATTCCAAAAATAACTAAAATACCTAAAATTCCGATTAATCTGCCCATTTATTATAAATTCCTTTTAATATGAAAAAATTCTACCATGAATATATATTATATGAAATGTAAAATATTTACTTAAATAAAAAAATAGTGTAGAATAAACTGACAGGAGAAAGAGCAAATATCAGAGGACAGAATGAAAGTATTATTATTTAACGGGAGCAGCAATCACAACGGATGCACATTTACGGCTCTATATGAAGTTGAAAAAGCATTAAATGAAAGAGAAATCGATACAGAAATTATAGATATAGGCAACAGCGCTATTGCAGATTGCAGCGGATGCCAGTATTGCAGACGAGCAGGTCATGGCAAATGCGTGCTTGATGATATAGTAAACAAATGTATTGATAAATGCAAAGATGCAGACGGTTTTATATTCGGTTCTCCTGTTTATTATGCACACCCGTCGGGCAGATTACTTTCATTTATGGACAGACTTTTCTATGCAGGCGGATATGCACTAAAGTATAAACCTGCTGCAGCTGTTGTTAGTGCAAGGCGTGCTGGTACAACAGCAGCACTTGATCCCATAGTCAAACATCTTACAATAAACAATATGCCTGTTGTTCCCTCAAATTACTGGCCTATGGTTCATGGAAGATTAAATTCACCACAAGAAGCAGTGCAGGATGAAGAAGGTATCCAAATTATGCATGTTTTGGGTGCAAACATGGCTTGGATGTTACATTGCATTGAAGAAGGCAAAAATGCGGGATATTATCCCGAACAAGTTGAAAAAATACATACTAATTTTATAAAATAAAGGAGATATTATGAAGACAAAGACTTTTGTTCTGTTAATGGTATTAGCAATTCTATTTGTTTTTTTAGGATTTGTCGGATATAAATATTACGGCAAACAACTAATCAATCCCGGGGTGGAGGGGCTTTCAAAATATCATATCGCTATTATTTATTGTTCACACAATGACAATATGAAAGATATTGTAAATATTATTGAAAGTAAATTAAAAGCTGATGTTTATGAATTAAAAACAGCCGTTCCTTATCCTGCCGATAATGAAGAATTCCAGAAAAGAATAAAAAAAGAAAATGAAGATGTTTCAAAGGTGGTATTGGATAACAAATTAATTGATATAAATAAATATGGTCTTATTGTAATCGGGACTCCTGTTATTCAAGGAAAACCTTGCCCTTCAATGCAAAAATTTCTTAATGATAATGAATCACGTTTAAAAAATAAACCTGTAGCATCAATAGTAAAATATGATGAAAATGTAGGTGCAAGAGATACAATGGAATATTTATACTATAAATTGTATGAAGCCTCTGCAAAACCGAATTTACCTACATATGCCACAGATAAAGAACAACTTCAAAAAGAAATCGAGCTATGGTTTAACGAAATGCAATTCACTCGTGATGAATTAAAATAATTTATTTATAATAAAAAAGCCGGTACTTTATTCTATAAGTATCGGCTTTTTTATTGACAAACATACAATTATGTTCTATTAAATTTATATGATAAAAGAGACTGAAAAAGGTATTTTGGCTTGTATAAAAATTTCTCCGAACTCAAAAAAAGATGAAATTATAAAAATGGAACAAGAGACGAAAATAAAAATTACCGCTCAACCTGTTGACGGTAAGGCAAATAAATGTTTGATTGAATTTTTATCAAAGAAATTTAAGATTCCAAAAACATCAATAAAAATTGTAAAAGGGGAAACCTCAAAAGAAAAAACAATTCTTTTTGTGACTGACGACACGGGAAAAATTGATTTGCTTAAAGAAACTTTATAAATTTTAATTATACTAGCAAAAAATATTTTTACGGATTTTCATGCCCTCATATCAGTAAAAAAGAAAGGTAAAAATATGACTTTAGCAGTTCAACCAATGGTCAAAACCTCTTACACAGAAAGAGGAAATGAATACAAAGAATCCAATATCGGTAAATATGCGGCAGGCGCAGGCGTTATTGGTGCAGGAGCCGTTTATGGCGGAGAGTACGCATTCAAAGGCGCAAAAAAGATTTATAACAAAGCAAAAGTTATTAAATTAGACATTCCTAAAATTGAAAAACCTGATTTTAAAAAAGTAGTAGATTCAGCAAAAAATCTTAAAAACAAAATTCCGAGCATGGAATCAGTTAAAGTATTTGTAAAAGAAATGCCTGCAAAAATGATGGATATTGCAAAAAAAATTGTCGAATCAGCAAAACAGGGTTGTGATTTTGTAAAAGCAAACGCTAAAAAAGTTAATATGGGAAATATTAAAAAAGCAGGTAATTCGGTTGTTGATTTTGTAAAATCAAATGCTAAAAAAATTAACGTGGAAAACCTGAAACAAGCAGGTGCATCAGTTGTTGAATTTGCGAAGAAGCCTTCCGTTAAATACGGTGCAGGCGTTGCGGCAGGACTTGCAGGTGTCGTTGCACTAGGCTACCTTGCTGATGCCATCGCAAACAAAATCAGTGCACGCAAAGCAGACAAAGCATAAAACTCTTTACATCTTAATTTGTTACGGTATAATAATTTTAGGAGAAAACATGAAAAGCTATTTACAAAGACATCATCATACACATCATACAATCCAAAAGAGGTTGTAGGAGTTGGTGTTGCGCTTGTAAAATATATAATCAATTCTGTTAATAACCTCTTTTGGAAAATCAAGCCTAAAGAGGTTATTTTTTGCCCTCAAAATAATTTGCCCCCTTTCAGAGGGAAATGCCAAAGGCAAAGGGGGTTGTAAACAAAACAGAATTGAGGAAAACACAATGATTACAAATATTATATCGGCAATAGGAAACAACAGAAGCGTTTACCCTTTGATATTGAGAGATTGCGGGATAGAAGTTCCGTCAAAGATTTATATAACCCGCAAAGAAAATCTTAAAGAATCAAAAATCAAAGCAAACGACGCAACAAGAGAAAAATTTATTGATGAATACGCAACTTCAGCTCTGTGGTTAGGCGGAATACCTTTAGTTGAAAAGGTTTACGATAAATTCATCAAATCAAAAGGTTTTAGCCCGAAAGCAGACATCAAACTCTTTAAAGAGAGCGAATTTCAGGGAATAGAATACAACATCAAAAAATTCAAAGATGTTGCATCAAAAGAGTTTGCACAGCTTGAAAAGATGAAAAATAACCGCAAACTTATAGAAAAACTCACTGCGGGTAAATTTGCAGCATCAATTATCGTACCAACGGCATTAATGGGTTTTGTTCTGCCAAAACTGAATTTTGCGCTGACCAAAAAGATTAAAGAAAGCAGAAAAGAACTTCCGCAAACCCAAAAACAAACCCAAAGACTGACAATGACGGGGTTCACTTCGGGTAAGAGCGTGAATTTTACAGGCAATTTTGTTTCCGCACTTGCCAACCTCAAAACCGTTGATAAAATGGCGATTACAGACGGCGGGCTGACTGTCGGCAGAGTTTCAACCTCAAGAAACAAAGACGAAGCCTGTGTAAATTCTTTCAGAATGGTTGGCTCAATGATTTTGAACTTTGTAACCCCGATTTATATAGCAAAATTTCTTGACAAATGCGCAAATAAAACGTTCGGGCTGAACGTAAATCTTGACCCGAAAATTATGGGCGATAAAGAACTTATAAACGCAATAGAAAAGGACAAAGTTGAACTTCCCAAATCAAACAGTGCAAAAGATATTTTTGAATTTATTGATTCTAAACCGCAAAGCCTGTTTTCAAAATTTGCAAGTGCGCAGGGCAAAATTTCCTATCTTGAAAACGGTGTGAGAGATCCGCGAAAATTTGTTGATATAAAAGATTTGGCACAGTTCAGAATGGAATTTGAAAACTTTATCAAATCGGCAAAAAAATCATCGGACATCTCAAAATTCGTCAGAAAAGCAAAGTTTGTCAAAGGGGTAAATATATTATCAAACGTAGCAATAAGCAGTACACTTCTTGCCGTAGTTCTTCCAAAATTGCAGTACGGATTTAACAAACTTGTGACAGGCTCATACTCTGACCCCGGTTTGAGAGACAACTAAAACTTATGTTTTACAAGCGCGTAAACATCATTAAAAATTATCAAAATCATCAGCAAAATCAACAACAGGAAGAAGAAATTGCTAATTTTTTCAATGTTTTCCTGATTAAGCGGTTTCCCTCTCAATTTTTCAATAAGCAGGAACATAAAATGTCCGCCGTCTAATGCGGGTATCGGTAAAAAATTAATCAGTGCCAAATCCATTGAAATCATTGCGGTTAAAAGTAAACCCGAAAACATTCCGCTGTTTTTAATGACATCACCGCCGATTTTTGCAATAACAACAATGCCGTGCAGGTCTTTTGCGGGAATTTTTCCGCTGAACAACTGCCACAAACCGTAAACAAGCATATAAGTTTGTTCGCCGATATAGTTACAACTTTCGGTAAATATTTTTGCGGGAGTTTTTGTGACCGCCAAATCCTGTTTTGCCGCCATTGATATACCGATTATCCCTTTTTCATTCGGGTAAATCGGGTTCAATTTTATTTCTTTACCGTTTCTCAAAACAGTAATTTCAAGAGGCTTTAAGCCGTCAGAAATTGCGTAAGCGATATCATTTAATGTTGCAGAACCGTTTGCGATGTAGTTTTTATCTTCTTTAATATCGTTTTTAATTTTTATTTGTTTATCATTCAATTGAATTTCGTCATTATGGTAAGGTGCATAGCCTTTCAATTCCTCGTCGCCGATAACTATAACAGGTTCAATAACTTCTTGCTCGGGTAAATTTATAACAATATTTTTTTCAATATTTTTTTCTGAATCAATATTTGGGTTTAATTTTTTAAGAATTTCAAGATTTCTTTTTGCAAAATCTTTATTAATTCTTCCGTCATGTCTTGCGCTGTTTTGGGAATACAAAGAAATTGCATAAGTTGATTTTATGTTAGTGCCATTAATTTTTATAATTCTGTCGCCTTTTTGCAGACCGCTTTGCCAAACAGATTCCGTTTTCGGTGCAGTAATGGAATTTATATAAACCTGATAATTGCCCGAGGGCAGTTTGCCCCAAACGGCTGCGGTAAACATTACAAGCAGAATTGCGGTTATGACGTTAGCAATAACACCTGCACTTATGACTATCATCCTTTGCCAGACGGGGCGGTTCACAAATCTGTCTTTTGAATCTGCGGGGAGTTTTGAATCTTTATCATCATCAGGAAATGCAACGTATCCGCCAAGCAAACACGCATGCACCAAAACTTCAACATCTCCGACTTTTTTACTCCACAGCGTCGGTCCGATAGGCAATCCAAAACCAAACTTATCAACCTTAATTCCTAACATCCTTGCAGCCATAAAATGTCCTGCTTCATGTACAAGAATTAAAAAACTGAGTAATAAAATCATTATTATAATTTGCATTTATATTTCCCTTATTATTTAAACTGTGCGGTAAATCTGACGTCATTGTTAAAGAACAAACGAATATCATCCACCGCATATTTTAGCATTGCAAGCCTTTCAACCCCGACACCGAACGCAAATCCTGAATATACATCAGGATCAATATCTACACCTTTTAATACATTCGGATCAACCATGCCTGCCCCAAGAATTTCTAACCAACCTGTACCTGAACAAGTTCTGCAGCCTTTACCCTGACACATTATACACTGAACATCAACTTCTGCTGACGGTTCAGTAAATGGGAAAAAGCTGTTGCGAAATCTTGTCGGACGGCTTTCCCCAAAATAAATTCTGATAAATTCGTTCAGAACACCTTTCAAATCACCGAAAGTAATGCCTTTATCAACATAAAGCCCCTCAATCTGATGGAAAAAATTATTTTTTCTTGAATTGATGTTTTCGTTACGATAAACTCTGCCGGGGGCAATAATTCTGATAGGAGGCTTTTTGGCTTCCATAGCGTGAATTTGTGCACCTGAAGTCTGACTTCTTAAAACGACATTTGGCGCAACATTTGTAAAGAATGTATCCTGAACATCACGAGCAGGATGGTCTTTCGGGACATTTAACATATCAAAGTTGTAGTATTCGGTTTCAACTTCGGGAGCAAATTCATCTTCAACAACGCTGAACCCAAGACTTCTGAATATCGAACAAATTTCTTCGGTTGTGGAAGTCAGAAGATGTGTATGCCCTTTCGGGATAAACTGCCCCGGCATAGTTACATCAAGCCTTTCATTGCGCAATTTTTCGTTTAATTCTTTTTCATAGAACAATTTGAATTTGTCAGCGATAGCGCTTTCAAGTTTTTGAGTAATCTCGTTTGCAAGCGAGCCGATAATCTTTTTATCTTCAACAGACAGGTCTTTCAAACCCTTTTTAATCTCGTTAAATTCACCCTTACGGCTTAAATATTTATTTTTGATTTCTTCCAAATCTTTTACGCTCAATGCTTTTTCGATATCCGAACTTGCATCTGCAAAAATTTTTTCCAATTGTTCTTTCATAATATTTTCCTTTTATATTAATTCGTTATATTTTTTTTCATAACCTATTGTTGTTTCGGGCCCGTGCCCTGTATAAACAACCGTATCATCGGGCAGTTTGAAAAGTTTTTCTCTGACGCTGTGTTTGATTTGTTCGAGGCTTCCACCCATAAAATCCGTCCTTCCAACACTTCTTTTAAATAGGGTATCTCCGCTGAATAGTCTGCCATCATTTGTATAATAACACATTCCGCCCTTTGTGTGACCGGGGGTTGAAATCGCAGTGAGTTCAACTTCGCCGATTTTGAATTTATCTCCCTCTTTAACTTCATTTTTAATGCTTGTTACCTCGGGAATTTTTACCCCGCCTAAAACCATTGTCATTTGCGGAGCATAAGCAATTTGCTCTAAATCTTCTTCTGATACGTAAATATCGGAGCCAAATTCTTCAAAAAACCTATTACAACCCAAAATATGGTCAAAATGACCATGAGTTAAAAGAATTGTCTTGAGATTAACTCCGAGTTTTTTAATTTCATCAACATAATCATCGTCAGGACTTGAACAATCAATGAGCAAAGCATCGTTTGTTTTCTCATCAATCAAAAGATAATTATTCGCATCAATAGGTCCCTGAACGAACGTCAGCATTTCCATTTAATCAAGACCTCTTACAAGTTTAAAGATTTTGTTGCAAATATCAAATAATTCTTTTGCATCTTTTAATGCGACCATATTAGCACCGTCACAAAGCGCTTTATCGGGTTCAGGGTGAATTTCAAAGAACAGAACATCAGCACCTGATGCCATCGCAGATTTTGCCAAAGTAGGAACAAATCTTCTGTCTCCGCCCGAACTTGTACCGTTTGCCCCAGGAAGTTGAACGCTGTGAGTAGCATCAAACACCACAGGATAGCCAAATTCTTTCATAATAGGTATTCCGCGGAAATCCACAACGAGGTTGTTATACCCGAAAGTCGTTCCTCTGTCTGTAACCATAATATTTTTATTACCGGCATCTTCAACTTTTTTGATTAAAGATTTCATCTGCTCGGGTGCAAGGAACTGACCTTTTTTGATATTAATAATTTTGTTTGTCTTACCAGCAGAAACAAGCAAATCTGTCTGGCGGCACAAAAACGCAGGTATCTGAATGATATCCGCCACCTGTGCGACCGTCTGCGCCTGAGATGGTTCGTGAATATCCGTTACGATAGGCAAATCAAATTTATCTTTGACTGCCTGTAACATCTTTAAGCCCTTTTCCATCCCCGGACCTCTGTATGAAGTCAAAGACGAACGGTTTGCCTTGTCAAATGATGATTTGAAAACAAAATTGATTCCCAATTCCTGTGTAATTTCTTTCAATCTCTGCGCTGTTTCATTCAGAATTTCCTGACTTTCAATAGCACAAGGTCCTGCAAGGATAGTCAGTTTATCCCCGCCAATTTCAAAATCCCTAAGTTTAATTCTCTCTGTACTCATACAAGAATTATAGAAAAAACGCAATAAAATTACAAGTTTTAAAACAAACTCTGCTGATTTGAATTTGATATTTTATATCCTAAATGTCTGTAGGTTTCGGGGGTAACTTTTCTGCCTCTGGGGGTACGTTGCAAAAGTCCGCACTGCAAAAGATAGGGTTCACAAACATCTTCCAATGTTCTTGAATCTTCCCCTATTGCAGCACTAATCGTTTCTATCCCGACAGGCCCGCCGTCATATTTTTCAATAATGAGTTTTAGCAAATTTCTGTCAGTATTATCAAGACCGTATTCATCAATTTCAAGAATATCAAGGGATTTGTTTGCAATATCTTCGGTTATTTTCCCGTCATTTTTTACAATAGCATAATCACTTACCCTTTTTATCAGTCTGTTTGCAATACGCGGGGTTCCTCTTGAACGTCTTGCAATTGCATAAGCAGATTTTTCATCAATTTCAATATCCAAAATTTTTGCGGTTCGTTTTATAACTTGCGCAAGTTCCACAGGGGTATAAAATTCAAGTCTGTGAACTATCCCAAATCTGTCCCTTAACGGCCCTGAAAGTTCGCCTGCCTTTGTTGTTGCACCGATAAGCGTGAATTTCGGAAGCGGGATACGCAAAGTCTTGACTGTCTGTGCTTTCCCCGTTGTCATATCAAGATAAAAATCCTCCATCGCAGGATATAGAATTTCTTCGGCGACTTTATTAAGACGGTGGATTTCATCAATAAATAAAATCTGATTTTCTTCTAACGACATCAAAATTCCTATTATATCGCGCGGTCTTTCAAGTGCGGGAGCGGAAGTAATTTTAACGGGAACTCCCATTTCATTACCGATAACCCCTGCAAGAGTGGTTTTGCCAAGCCCCGGAGGTCCGTAAAACAAAATGTGATCAAGCGCCTTTTCTCTCTTTTTTGATGCCTCAATAGTAATTTTTAAGTGTTTGAGCAAATTAGTCTGACCAATGTATGAGCCAAAATCTTTCGGACGGATACTGTTTTCAAATGCTCTGTCACTGTCGTTTGCATCAGTTTTAACAACAGGATTTTTCTTTTCCTGTTTAACATTTATAAAATCATTGTCATCTGAAATTATGCTCAAAATACCCCTCCTGCCAAACATAATAACATAATTTATCATCTGGCGCAAATTGACAAAAAAAGAACCGGCGGGATTGCCGGTTCTTTTTGTATTGATTAACGTTTTGAAAACTGAAATCTTTTACGTGCTCTTTTTCTGCCGTATTTTTTACGTTCTTTAACACGTGGATCTCTGGTTAATAAGCCTTCTGCTTTAAGAACATTTCTGTATTCTTCATTTGCTTTAAGTAATGCTCTTGAAATACCGTGCTTGATAGCACCACACTGTGCAACAACACCACCGCCTACTGCTTTAACTCTGACATCATATCTGTCCTGAGTTTCAGTTAAAACAAGCGGTCTGTAAACTAACATTTCGATAGCAGGTCTGTTGCCGATGTAGTTTTTCAGAGTTTTACCGTTAACAAAGATTCTTCCTGAACCTTTTACCAATTTAACAACGGCGATGGAGGTCTTTCTTCTGCCTGTAGCCATTATAATATCTTTATTATCTGCCATTATTTAGCCTCCTTTTCAAGTACGATTGGTTTTTGAGCAGCATGAGGATGTTCAGAACCAACATATACCTTTAATTTGTTAAACTGTTCAGCGCCCAAAGTATTGTGCTGTAACATACCACGAACAGCATGTTCAATAACAATTCTTGGGTCTTTTTCCATTACTTCTTTGAAAGAAGCGGTCTTTAAACCTCCCGGATAACCGGTGTGGTGTAAATAGATTTTATCTGTTTCCTTTTTACCTGAAACAACAACCTTATCAGCGTTGATAACGATTACAAAATCGCCCGTATCAACGTTTGGAGTGTATTCAGGTTTATTTTTACCTCTCAAAATGTCTGCAACACGAACCGCAAGACGACCTAAAATTTCGCCTTCAGCATCGATTACATACCATTTTCTTTCAACTTCAAGAGGTTTTGCGCTATATGTTTTCATATTGCATTTTCTCCATTATGTTTTTAGTAAGTTACTTCCATTAACGTCAAACCAAACGGACTGACGGTTTGACCTGCCTTTTGGCGGTCACAAGCATCAAGAACCTTTTTCATGTGTTCTGGTTCAAGATTATGCCCCTCTATTTCTAAAAGGGTTCCGACAATTGTTCTTACCATATTGTATAAAAACCTGTTTCCTACAATATCAATAATCACTCTATCGCCAAGTTTTTGAACTTTGGCGCTTTCGATAAAACAGACTTTGCTCGGGTTCAGCGTTCCGGAACTTTTAAAACTTGAAAAATCGTGTTCTCCGAGTAAATAATTGAGCGCATTTTGCATACGTTCAATATTTACCTCGTATTTCACCCTCATCAAATCACCGTCAAATGCGTTTTTACATCTTCGATTAATAAATTCAAATCTGTAATGACGCCTTTTTGCGCTTTTTTGAGCATGAAACCGATTATCCGCCTGTTTTAAATCACTGACCGAAATATCATCAGGCAAAATTTCATTCAGTTGATAGACAAATTTTGAAGCAACAATATCTTTGTCTGTATCAAAATGAACGACCTGCCCAAGTGAGTTTACTCCTTTATCAGTTCTTCCGGAAAAGACTGTTTTAAACTGTCGGTTTGTATTTTCGGTATTACCGAATATCAATGTACTAATTGCTTTTTCAAGTTCATGCTGCACTGTCGGCTCTTTTATGGGTTCGCCGTTTTCAAACTGAATTTGGCTTCCCGCATAATTTTTACCCATGTACTGAACTTTCAAAGCATATCGCATCTAAAACTATACCAATTGAATAAGTGCCATTTCAGAAGCGTCACCGCGACGCGGCGGCAAGTGATAAATTCTTGTATATCCGCCTTTTTGATCAGCGTATTTTTTACCGATAACAACGAATAACTTTCTCAAAACTGTTTGAGGAGTTTTCTTAACTTCATCGGTGAATTTACCGTCAGCTGGTACTTCAACATATGCTTTTTTCTTAACGTCATAAGCCATGAAGTCCCCTGTTTCTTTGTTATAGATGTACTTTGCAGCGTTGCGAATTGAATTCAAATCGCCTTTTTTAGCAAGAGTGATAATTTTTTCCGCATAGGGTTTCAGTGCTTTTGCACGCGCCAATGTGGTTGTGATTTCACCGTGAACAAAAAGTTCGGTTGCTAAAGAACGGAGCAAAGCCTTTCTTTGATCCTGCGCTTTCCCAAGCGTATTTTTCTTTGTTTGGTGTCTCATTGTTCTTTCCTTTATATTTCGTTGTCGGATTTCCCGACATGCTATTATCCGATTAAATCTTCTTCTTCAACAGGATTTGGTGCCAAATCCAAGCCGAAGTGGTGTAATCTTTCGATTACTTCGTCTGAAGATTTTTTACCGAAGTTTTTGATATTTAATAAATCATGTTCTGATTTTTTCAAAAGCTCGGACATAGAATTGATACTTGCACGTTTCAAGCAATTATATGCTCTGACTGAGAGTTCCAATTCTTCGATTGTCATTTTCGGTTCATCTTCTACAACTTCAACTTCTTCTTCAATAACAGGAATTGAAGCTACTGCAGGTTGACCTGTAATAGATGCAATCTGCATGAAGTGTTCAATAAGAAGATTTGCTGCTTGACTCAAAGCGTTTTGAACATCAACAGAACCGTTTGACCAAATTTCAAGAGTTAATTTGTCATAGTCCAAAGAATCACCTACACGAGTGCTTTCTACATTGTAACTAACTCTTTTAATAGGCATAAATGTTGCATCAATCGGCAATACGTCGATAGAATCGTTCTTAACGTCTCTTGGTACGTCGTGTGCAACATAACCTTTACCCGATTCAACAATTACATCGGCATGGAATGAACCGCCGTCTGCAACCGTACAAATCAGCCAATCAGGGTTGACAACCTTGACGCCTGCAGGCAACTGAATATCACTTGCCAAAATAGGACCGGGTTTATCAACATCTATTCTAAGGTGTTGTGCCTCTTTGGAATCTGTTTTTACAACTAATCCTTTAAGGTTCAAAATTACGTCAATAACATCTTCCAATACACCCGGAATAGCAGTGTATTCGTGGGTAATGCTTTCGATTCTTGTACTTGTTACAGCAGTGCCCTCAAGACTTGATAATAATACACGTCTTAAAGCATTACCGATAGTAGTACCGAATCCTCTTTCTAATGGTTCGATTACAAATTTACCGTATTGTGAACCGTCTGAATTTGTTGCTGTATCAACACATTTAATTTTTAATTCCATTATTTTAATCTCCTAGTTTTATCTACTACGTGTTTTTTGTAAGTCTTTACTTACTTTTTGCTATTTATTATTTAGAGTAGTATTCGATTACGAGTTGTTCCTTAAGATCAGGATCTAACTCTTCTCTTTCAGGAATCCTGTCAAAAGTGATTTTGAATTCTGATTTGTCAATTGTCATCCATGCAGGAGCGCATGCCAAATCGATTGAATCCATAACACCTTGAACAAATTTTGAACTTCTTGATTTTATGGTAATAATATCACCTGCTTTTACCAAATAAGAAGGGATGTCTACTTTTTTACCGTTTACAAGAACATGTCCGTGGTTAACAATTTGTCTTGTTTGTTTTCTTGTGATACCAAAACCTGCTCTGAATAAAATGTTATCAAGTCTTGATTCAAGTAACTGTAAAAGAATCGTACCTGTAACGCCTTTTCTTCTCGTTGCTTCGTTATAGTATCTTGCGAATTGTTTTTCACTTACAAGATAAGTTAATCTGATTTTCTGTTTTTCTTTTAAGTGAAGTGCGTATTCGGAAAGTTTCTTTCTTGTTGCACCATGCTGACCTGAAGCAGTCTGACGCATAGAAGTTGTCAACTTTCTGTTTGATAAATCTTTTACTCCGTAGTTGCGGAATAATTTTTCACTTGGTCCTGTGTATCTAGACATTTAATTTTCTCCTTTTCTTTTGTGCGGGGCATCTGTGGTTTACGATTGGACTGTTATCGCAAGCCCCCGCTGATAAGTTAAAAATTCAAAATGAAAAAGTTTCAATTAAATTTTTAATCTTTGTGCAACTAAGACGATTATACACGTCTTTTCTTCGGCGGACGGCAACCGTTGTGAGGAATTGGAGTTACATCTTTAATTAATGTAATTTCCAAACCTGCAGCCTGAATAGCTCTGATTGCTGTTTCTCTGCCTGAACCCGGCCCTTTGATATGAACTTCAACTTTTTTCATACCTTGGTCGATTGATTTTTTTGCCACCATTTCAGCAGCTGATTGCGCTGCAAACGGGGTCCCTTTTCTGGCACCTTTAAATCCTGATGCTCCGGCTGTCGCCCAAGCAATAGCATTACCTTGAGTGTCAGTTGAAGTTACAATTGTATTATTGAAAGTTGACTGAATATGTACAACTCCCTGTAATACATTCTTTTTTTCTTTTTTCTTTGTTGTTCTTGGTCTTGCCATTTTTACTTTCCTTTATGTTTATTAATGTTTATTACTTCTTACCAGCAATAGCGGCACCTTTTTTACCGCGTTGTGTTCTTGCATTAGTTTTTGTTCTTTGTCCTCTGCAAGGGAGTTTACGTTTATGACGTAATCCTCTGTATGAACCGATTTCTTGCAAACGTTTGATATTCATTGCAACATCACGTCTTAAATCACCTTCAATATGGTAATTTGAAAGTTCTTCACGTAAAACTTTGATGTCTTCTTCTGTTAAATTGTCTGTTCTTAAATCAGGTGAAACACCTGTTGCTGCTAAAATTTTCTTAGCTCTTGTAGGCCCGATACCATAAATGTATGTTAAGGCTACTTCCATTCTTTTGTTACGAGGTAAATCTACCCCCACTAATCTTGCCATTTTGTTTTCCTTTCATTTTTTTGGGTAAAAACCCTTGGCTGCTTGTTGTTAGATTTTTTTATATAAGAGGCTTAAATTCTTCCTCTCCAACCGCTGATCCGCGCGGTTCCCGCTTTGCAATTAACCCTGACGTTGTTTGTGTTTAGGGTTTTCACAAATTACGGCAATTCTGCCTTTTCTTTTGATACATTTGCATTTATCGCAAATTTTTTTAACTGATGATCTTACTTTCATTTTCTTTTCCTTTATATTTTCATTTGAGTTGTTACTTTAATCTGAATGTAATACGCCCTTTGGTCAAATCATAAGGAGTCATTTCTACTCTTACCTTGTCCCCGGGAAGTATTCTGATGAAATTTTTTCTTATTTTACCTGAAATATGAGCCAATATTTCATGATCATTTTCAAGTTTTACTTTAAACATTGCATTCGGCATGGATTCAATAATTGTACCTACGAATTCTATTACGTCTTTTGCCATATATACCTCTTTTTTCGGCTATCAAAGCTCACAACAATTGTGAGTATAACAATTGTACTTGCTGAATATTTCAATGCAAGGGGGTTAAATATGATAAATAAAGCAATTTTTAGTCCTTTTGCATTTTTGTTTTTATAAATATAGCACACAACTACTGTATTTCGCATTTGTCACAAATACCTGTTATAAAATACTATTAAATGAATTGTAAATTTTTATTAAGAGAAATTATTATGCGAATTATTAATTAAACAATTATTTGAAAATTACCTTAATTATGATACAATTTATCTATGAAAAATACCTTAGAAAATGTGACCATAAAGCGAATGGCAAAAGAAGATGTTGACGGGGTTATTGCAATAGAAGAAAAAGCCTATGGTGAACATCATTGGTCAAAAGATTCTTTTTTACAGGAATTAAATAATGATCTTGCGTGGTATTACTCTCTTTTTAACGATAAGGGTGAACTTGTTGCTTATGCAGGAACGTGGCACATTTTAGAAGAAGCACATATTACAAATATTGCGGTAGATAAAGACCATAGGCGCAAAGGCTATGGTGAAGCATTATTAAAACATATCCTTGATGATTGTTACAAAGAAATGATTAAATATCTTACGCTTGAAGTCCGAGTAAGCAATAAGCCTGCTATAGGATTATATGAAAAATACGGCTTCAAATCGTTTGGGATAAGAAAAAAGTATTATCAGGATAACAATGAAGATGCAATGATAATGTGGACAAAAAATATTTTTTATGATGAATTTAAAATACCTTTTGAACAGAAGAGCGAAGAATTAAAAAAGAGGATACTGATAAATGTCTGAAGAAGTCCTTATACCGAAAATGAAACGGCTTGAGGGTAAACAAAAGCGTGTAAAAATACCAATCAATAATTTTATTCTAGTTATTTTATGCACGTTGCTTATTATTTGCGCAACATTTGTTAATATAGATATAAAACATTATATTATTCCTCAAGGATTCTCTTTTGGGAAAATGTTTGCAAGTGAAGATTTTGTATACAGTTTCTATATAGTTCCTCAAATACCGATTCTTATGTTTACCTGTTCGGTTTTGGGCAGGAAATTGTCAATTACCTGTACTTGTTTGTATGTAATACTCGGGCTTTTTGCGTTCCCGTTTTTTGCTCTTGGCGGCGGGCTAACTTATATAGGGGAATACAGTTTCGGATACATTCTTGCTTTTATTTTGGGGGTTTTCATTGCAGGGAGTTTCCTCAACAAAAAATATTCTTTTTTGAATATGATTCTTGCTTCAATTCTCGGAGTTCTTATAATTCATTTTTGCGGAATAATTTATATGTCTTTAATCGCCCTTATTAAAGGAGATGGTAAGATTTTTATTCAAACATGGATAAGTGCTCAAAGCGGCCTAAAAGTCGTATATGACATAATTTTAAGCTTTGTTGGTATACTTATAGGGAAGTATGTTCACGATTTTTTAAAATTTTTATCTGATTAACATTTGATAGATATTGAAAAGTATGCTAATATAAAATTGAAATTATTCGGAGGAAGTGTATGGATTTTAGAGAGATATATACAGACATACCTGTCTTAATAGTATTGTTTACGTTTTTAGCATCACTTATATACTGTGTAATTCAGTATACTAAAGTAAACAAAAATCTCAAGACAATTATCAAATTTATATCAACATTCAAGAAAAACGATTTAAATTTCCGTTTTAAGGAACTTGATGGTTGGATGATGTCAAATCCTTATGTATCGGTAATATGGATAGAGTTTAAAAATACTCTTGTATTTTCCGAATCTGTTGCATTAAAAGACGGTGACGATTTGCAGTATCAGGATGTTTCTTCTACGGTGCAAAATGTACAAACGACATTTGATCCGCTTTATTTCTTTAATGAAGAAACACTTGTTACATCAAAATTCAATTTCAAAATGATACAAACAATACCGACAATTCTTACAGGTTTTGGCCCCTTGTTTACATTCATGAAAATCGCTATCGCATTCGGTATGATTGACTTTTCATCACCTGAAAAAACAATCAATTCTGTAGCTGCGTTTATGCAGGGTATGCAGGCAGCAGCTTTTGTATCAGTTGTTGCAGTATCATCTTCTTTGATATTTTTGTTGATTGAAAAATCTTTATTCCAGATACTTTGCAAAAGACCTCTCGGTAAAATTCAGAATATGGTTGGAGAACTGTTTGCAAGTATTTCTTCCGAAAAATTCCTTTATGAATTATTAAGAGAATCGAAAGTTCAAAATAATTCTGCCGCAAATCTTATCGAAAAAATGCCGAAACAATTCAAAAGTGCATTTAACGAAACAATGGCTGCTAATTTGGTTCCGTATCTTGAAAATATGATTTTCGGATTAAATCAATTAAATAAACAAATGAAAGAAATTGCAAAAGGTTCAGGAGGCAAGGACGAAGTTGACGGGCTGTTTTAGGAGAACTTGTAAATGGCAATGATGCAAAGAAAACATAGTGCTGAAGAAGATCATGGTAACATTTTTTGGGTTACGATGTCAGACCTTATGTTGGGTTTAGCCATCATTTTTATCACATTGTTTGTTCTTGCTATGACAGGATTTAACCAAAAATCGGTACAGCAACAGCGTGTAAAAATGGAAGTTGCTAAAAGAATCGAAAGTGAACTTCAAAAACAGCACATTGATGCAAAGGTAGATCGTATGACAGGGGACTTGAAAATCCCCTCATCCGCGTTATTTGAAGTTAACAGTTTTGTACTTAAACCTGAGGGAAAAAAGTTTCTTGACAAGCTTACCCCTATTTATGTAAATACAATTTTTTCAAGTCAAAAACTGGTTGATAACATTGACAGTATCATTATTGTAGGTCACACCGATTCACAGGGATACGGCGGATTGAAAACAATTAACGATCAGTTTGTATATAACATGGATTTGAGTACAAAAAGGGCAAATTCAGTTGCCGCATATATGCTTGAGGGGAAATATAAACCTGAATATAATGAAGGTTTTCGTCATATGATTACTGTTGAAGGGAGAAGTTTTAACGACCTGATATTTGACGATCAGGGTAATGAGGATATGACAAAAAGTCGTCGTGTAGAAATCAAGTTAAAAGTTGCCGATTGGAGTATTGCAACATTCTTTGGGCTAAAACATTAGTATGATCGAAGAAAATAATATTTTAGAAACAATAAATATGATAAAGTTGTACAATCTTGATATCAGGACGGTTACTCTTGCGTTGAGTTTGAGGGATTGTATAAGTGATGATGTGAACAAGGTTTGCGATAACATTTATAATAAGATAAAAAATTATGCAAAAAATCTTGTTTCTTATGCAAACGAGCTTGCTGATGAATATTCAATACCTATTATTAATAAAAGGATTTCAGTTACTCCGATTAGTTTAATAGGTGAATCGTGCAAAAATCCTGACTATGTAAAAATCGCAAAAACTCTTGATGCTGCAGCAAAAGAGGTTGGTGTAAATTTTGTCGGGGGTTATAGCGCACTTGTTGAAAAGGGTATGACAAAAGGCGATGAACTTTTAATAGAAAGTATTCCTCAGGCACTTGCTCAGACTCAAAGGCTCTGCTCATCGGTTAATGTTGCATCTTCCAAAGCAGGTATAAATATGGACGCTGTTTTGAAAATGGCAAAAATTATAAAAGAATCGGCAGAACTTACCAAAGATAAAGATTGTATCGGCGCTGCGAAGCTTGTGGTATTTTGTAATGTCCCGGGAGATAATCCTTTTATGGCGGGTGCATTTTGCGGTGTTGGCGAGCCTGAAGCTGCACTTAATGTTGGAGTATCAGGCCCGGGAGCGGTACGCGCAGCGGTTTTGGGATTAAATGATAATGCTGATATGAGTGAACTTGCAAACAAGATTAAGCAAACCGCTTATAAAATAACTTCGACAGGTGAACTTATTGGCAGAAAACTCTCAAAAAGACTTAATATACCTTTCGGGGTAATAGATTTGTCTTTGGCTCCCACACCTGCCATTGGCGATAGTGTTGCAGGAATTTTTCAGGCAATGGGTTTAGAGCATGCGGGTGCTTGTGGCACTACAGCTGCACTTGCAATGCTAAATGATGCCGTAAAAAAAGGCGGAATAATGGCAAGCTCTCATGTCGGCGGATTATCTGGTGCATTTATTCCTGTTTCTGAAGATGCGGGAATGATTGAGGCGGCAAGAAAAAAATATATTAATGTACAAAAACTTGAAGCTATGACCTCTGTTTGTTCTGTCGGACTTGATATGATAGCAATACCAGGTGACACTTCAGAGAGTACTATTGCAGGCATGATTGCGGATGAAATGGCAATTGGGATGATTAACAAGAAAACTACTGCGGTAAGAATTATACCTGCTATTGGGAAAAAAGCGGGCGAGAGCGTCCATTTTGGCGGATTACTTGGTGATGCTCCGATTATGGATTTGAATAATCTTTCGTCAGAAGTATTTGTTAATAGAGGTGGTAGAATTCCTGCACCTATTCACAGTTTAAATAATTAATGGAGTAATTATGGTCGCAACATTAAATGAAATGGCAAATAAGCTTCAGGTATACATCATCGAAGAGCAATCCGATGCACACAGTTCATCTGCCTTTAACTTAAACATTGCAAAATACAATAATATAAAACTTGCGATGGATGAAACCATTCTTTATCCCCATGTTGTTGTCCGTATAGGTATTTCCGAAGCATTCTATGACCTTCGCAACAGAATCAGAGTCGAAGGTGGACTCGGACCGGATGAAAAATATGTTCATAAGTGGTTAGGCTATTATTCTGTTGTTTCAGAATTGCAGGATATATATAAACAATTCCGTGATAATTTGTTATCTTTGGGTGATGACAAAACATCCGAGGATTATTCTATTGAATTTGATTCAGACGGTAAAATTAAAAGAATATATGAAGCTATGGCTAAAGTCGCTAAAGACGACAAATTAAAAAGAGAAGAAAGAAGAAAGGAAATAAAAAAAAAGGTCAAAGATTTTCTTTGCTCAAATAAACGCAAACTTATGTAGGCTGATTCAAACTGCTTTTACCTCTTAAATTCCTGTGATAAGTTATTGCAAATCTGTGCGCCTCATCTCTTATTCTTTGGATTAAAAACAGTGCGCTGGATTCACGGGGTAAAAGTATTGATTTTGATTTATTTGGCAGAAAAACCTCTTCTTGACGTTTTGCAAGAGAAACAAAATCAATTCCCGTTATTCCCATATCTTCAACGACTTTCATAACACTTGACAGTTGCCCTTTTCCGCCGTCAATTATTATTAAATCAGGCTTTTCCCAGCCTTTTTCACCCAAACGGGAAAGACGGCGTATTAAAACTTCTTTCATTGATAAAAAGTCATCCGGCTTGCCCTCTGTCGATTTAATTTTGAATTTTTTATACTCCGATTTTTTACTCAAACCGTTTATAAAAGTCACCATTGAAGCAACGGTATTTGTACCCTGAATGTGCGAAATGTCATAACATTCCATTCGATAAGGAAAATTATTGAGTTTGAGTTTTTCTTTCAGAAATGCACCGATTTGGTTAAAATCTTCGTTAATTTTTGACATTTTTGAAAGTTTAGCATTGTTCAAAATTACCTGCGCATTCTTATCTGCAAGTTTTTGAAGTTCTTTACCCTGCGCAGATTTACCATAACTTATTTTTACATTTTTACCGGAAATTATATTCAGCCACTTTTCGTATAATGCCTTATTGCCGACAGTTTCAAGTACATCTGACACAATTCTGTCGGGGAATTCCAAAGCCAAAGTATTGTAGTACTCTTTGAAAAACGTTTCAAAATATTCAATTTTGTCTTCAGCTTCCACATCATAAACGAAATCTTTTTTATCAATCAAACGACCTTCTCTAATCATCATTATTACAATGACCAAAATGCCATCTTCATGCACAAGAGAAATTACATCCTCGTTGAGTTTTGTATTTTCATAAACAACTTTTTGTTTTTCAAGAGTTTTTTGCAGGTCAAAATAACTGTCACGGAGTCTTGCTGCTTTTTCGTACTGCTGGCTGTCGGAGTACTTCTGAATTTGTTCCATCAACTGTTTCATAAGCTCTGATTGTTTACCTGACAGAAACAATTCTGCCTGATGAATTATTTTTTTATATTCCTCACTTGAAACAAGCCCCTGACATGGTGCAAGACATTTACCTATCGAATAATAAAGACAAGGGCGTGATTTAAAACGCGGTGTGTTGCACTGCTTTAACGGAAATATTTTCTTCAAAAAATCAAGAGTCGAGTGCATAGCGCCGACATTTGTATATGGACCGTAATATCTGCCTTTTAGTTTATTAATATTGCGTTTTCGCACAATTTGTATACGGGGGAAATCTTCATCGGTTATTAAAAAATACGGATATTTTTTATCGTCTTTGAGCAAAATATTGTATTTTGGCTTGTGTTTTTTTATCAAGTGGCTTTCCAAAATCAGCGCTTCGACTTCGGAATTTGTAATGATGTATTCCAAATGGTCGATTTGAGAAACCAAAACATTAACTTTAACGCTGTCGTGCTTACGGTTGAAATACGATTTTACCCTGCGCTTTAAGATTTTTGCTTTTCCGACATAAATAATTTCGTTGTCGGAGTTGTAATACAAATAGCACCCAGGAAGCTCAGGCAACATCTTTAAACTTTCTTTGAGTTTGTCGTTCATAACGTTATTATAGCATATTTTTAACAAAAATAGGGCGCAATTTCCCGCACCCTATCTTTGATCATTAAAAAGATTATAACTCTAAATTATTTGAAAGAATATCCATTTCCTGTGCTGAAGCGTATGCACTATGACACCCGCAATCTGCATAAATAACTTCGCCTGTCATGCCTGAAGACAAATCCGAAGCCAAGAACAAACCTGCTTTTCCAACATCTTCAAGCGCAACGTTTCTTCCTAAAGGTGCTCTTGCAACTGCCGCTTTAAGCATTTTTGAAAATCCGCCGATACCCATTGCAGCAAGTGTTTTGACAGGACCTGCTGACAAACAGTTTACTCTCACACCTTTTTGGCCTAAATCAACCGATAAAAATCTCATTGAAGATTCCAATGCGGCTTTTGCAACACCCATTACGTTGTACCCCGGAACCGATAAAATTGAACCAAGATATGTCATTGCAAATATTGAACCGCCTTCGTTCATAACATTTTCAGCGTATTTGCAAACCGTAACAAGTGAGTATGCACTAATGCCGAGAGCCAAATCCCAGCCTGCTTTTGACGTATCAATAAATCTGCCTGTTAAGTCTTCTTTGTTTGCAAATGCAACAGCATGAACAACAAAATCGAGTTTGCCGTATACTTTTTCACATTCGTCAAAAACTTTTTTAACATCTTCTTCTTTTGTTACGTCGCATTCCATAATAATTTTTGCGCCAAAGCTTTCCGCTATCGGTCTTACACGTTTTTCCATCGCTTCATTAGCATAAGTAAAAGCGATTTCACCGCCTGCTTCGTAAATTTCTTTTGCTATACCGTAAGCAATACCATGAGTATTACTCACACCAAAAATTAAACCTTTTTTACCTTTCATTAAATCCATAGTTTAGTTCTCCCTATTTTGTTTAACATTTGGATTTTAACAAAAAGAAAAAACGAAATCAAATAATGGGGATGTTTGTTGTACAATTCGTTTATGAGCATTATTTCAAAGACATACCAAGCACTGGAATTTGACAAAATTAAAACTGAGCTCTCCAAATATGCAAAATTTGAGCAGAGTAAAAATCTATGCCTGACTTTGCCTGTATACAACGACATTGATAAAATAAAAGAACAAATTGAACTCACAAAAGAAGCTAAGAAAATTCTTGACTTGGCGAAAGAAACTCCGACAGAGTTTATTGCTGATGTAGAGCGTATTGAAAATAACGCATCGCTATCATATCTTGAGGAACAGGAGCTTATTGATCTTGCAAAAACAATGAAATCGTCAAGATTGCTGAAAAAATTTATTAATGAAAACAGCGAAAATGATTTTATTATGAAAGAAAAAGTGCAAAATTTAATTTCGGATAAGCAAATCGAAGATAAAATTTTTGAAACTTTTGATGAGAATTTGAAAATTAGACAAAATGCCACCCCCGAACTTAAAGGACTATACTCCTCACTCAAAGACACCGAACAAAATCTGCGTGACAGCGTAAATTTGCTTTTAAATAACCCTAATTTTTCAAAGTATTTACAGGAAAATATTTACACTCAAAGGGATGAACGAATTGTTTTTCAGGTTATGGCATCGAATAAAACCAAAATCCCGGGGATTGTGCATGACGTGTCTTCAAGCGCTAAGACTTTTTATATTGAACCTGCGCAAATCGTTCCGTTAAATAACAAAATCCGAGAGGTTAAGGCAAAAATCAGACAGGAATGTATAAAAATTCTTGTTTCGCTGACCGATTTAATAAAAGGTCACTTAAAAGAACTGTCTTTATGCGAAAAAATCATGGTCGAAATCGATTTTCACTTCGCAAAGGCAAGATATGCGGTGAAATTGCAGGCACTTGAGCCTGAAATAACAGACGAACAGGGCTATATTTATTTTGAAAACATGAAACACCCGCTGCTTTTGATTTCTAAAGGTGAAGATGTGGTTGCAAATAATTTTGAAATCGGGGGCAAATGTAATTACAATTCTTTGATTATCACAGGTTCAAATACGGGTGGTAAAACGGTAACTCTAAAAACTATCGGACTTTTTATTCTTATGGCAAAATCGGGGATGTTTCTTCCATGTACTTATGCAAAACTTTACCCATTTGAAAAAATTTTATCGGATATTGGGGATAATCAAAGTATTTTGGAAAGTCTTTCTACATTTTCATCGCACATGACAAATATTATTGAGATTTTGCGTGAGAGCGACGAAAAATCATTTGTACTTTTAGACGAAATCTGTGCGGGGACCGATCCTGTCGAGGGCGCGGTTTTGGCGCAAAACATACTTGAAAAACTTGCTCAGAAAAAAGTTACAAGCGTAATCACAACTCACTACGGGGAACTAAAAGCACTTGAATTTTCAAACTCGTTTTTCAAAAATGCTTCGGTTGAATTTGATACGGAAACTCTGCAGCCCACTTATAAATTACTTATCGGTATCCCTGGGTTAAGTAACGCAATATCAATAGCTTCAAATTTGGGATTGGACAAAGACATTGTAGAAAAAGCAAAAACATCGCTTACAACCCAAAAAGATCCGACAATTGCAGTTGTTGAAAAATTGCAAAAAACACATCAACAATTATCGCAAAACCTTGAAAAAGCACAAGAACTGAAAGAAGATTCCCTTTCGATTAAAGAAGAATACGAACAAAATTTAAAACAGGTTAAACAGGATAAGAAAAAGACGCTTAAAAACCTTAAAAGCAAGTTTGATGCGGAAATTATGGAAGCAAGAGGAGAAATTAAACGAATTTTAGACGAACTTCGTCAGGAAAAATCAGAAAAAATTGCCCGCAGAGCATACTCTCGCCTTGCAAAACTTGAGCAGAATTTCAGAGATGATGTTGATAAAGCTTCTGATAAAGAAAGTTATATTGAAATTGATTGGGATAAGGTGGTAGCAGGCGATGTTGTTATGCTCAAAAATCTTCATCAGAAAGTAAAAGTAATCACTCTTCCCGACAAAAACAACCGTCTGACTGTCGATATGGGTAATATGACAATGAAAGTCAAAAAAAATGAACTTGCAGTTCTTGATGAGAATTATAAAGAATCAAAGAAAAATGTTATTCCTTCTGCATCGTTTAAAAAGTTTGAGTTGCGCAAACTCTCTATGAGTCAGGAACTTGACCTGCGCGGTTTCAGAGTTGAAGAAGCGCTTGATGCGGTTGAAAATTATCTTGATCAAGCAAGTCTTGCAAATCTTTCGCCTGTATATATAATTCACGGTCATGGCACAGGTGCACTCAAACAGTCTGTAAGAGACTTTTTAAAAACTTCGCCTTACGTTGCAAAATTTAGAGCCGGAGAAGAAAGTGAAGGCGGAGACGGAGTGAGCGTTGTAGAGATAAAATGAAACGTGAACCGTGAATTGTGAATTGACCTTTACAGATATAAACATTTTGTAATTTGCCATATAAATTATAACGACAATTCACTACTCACAATTCACGATTCACTTCAGATTTACCAACCTTCACGGGTAGAAATTTGCTTGCCGTCGGTGTTGTACATCTTATCTTTGTACCAGATGCCGATAAATTCTTTGTTTGGGTTAAACATATACTGAATATCGTGCGAAGCAAAGTATATTGCGCTTTTTAAATTTCCTTTTCTATCATACTGAATAGAATAATAAGGGAAATTCGGATATTCATCCGAGGTTATATCGACATAATAGAGTTTTCCGTACGGGTTGTAATATAATGCGTGATGAATGTCATTGTTATACATAATCGCATAAATGACCAGAGTGTCTTTTTTATAATAAAACGGATTATATTTTGCATCTTCATCCTGCGTAACACCATTATTCGCAAGCATATAGTGATGTTTAAAATTCTTATCTCTTTTGTATTTTGAAAGTTCTTTGTCAAATTGTGCTTTTGTTAAACATATTTTTGAATTCTCACCAAAAATAATATTTTGATAGTCTGAAACTCTTTTTGTTTTTTCAGAATCTGAAATATCAAACCAGTCAAACGGTACAACAATTTCAGTCGCTTGAGTTTGAGCAAGTTCCTGAGATGATACAGGAGGCTTTTCCTCAACAAAAACATCTTCAAATCCAAAAGAACTTCCCGAAAATGCAAATATTAAAAATAATGCTGCAAAAATCTTTTTCATATTCTTAAACCCCTATAACAAATTATTCAGAACTTTATAACCTATTCTCATTTTTATAGAAATCAGATTGTCTTCCGGCTTGAACAGATTACTTTCATCAACCGAGTAGTTTAGCGGCGTAATAATTCCGTCTATTGCAAAACCCTGAAATCCGCTTTTTTCGTCGTGCTGAACTTTTGTTGAGATAGCATATATGAATGATGCCATGTCAAGCTTATCTATCAAATCATCTCCGCCTGATGTTTCACCATGCGCTGATAGTTTGTTAAATCCGTTTCTTATCATAACTTTAACTTTGTTTAAGTATTCGGGCTTGTTTTCAATATCATAGTGCCCGAAACGGTATTTTAACATATAGTTTTCGTAATCTTCATAAGTCAGTTTGCCTGTTGTATTATCAACTTGTCGTGCTATAAACAAAAGATATGATTGTGCAAGTTCATTGACATTATCTTTAAAGGTTTTATCAAGTTTTTCCAAATCTTGAGGTGTTTTGTCGGGTTTTCCTGCCAGCTCTCTCCATTTTTTTGAAACGACATCAAACTCTTCTCCTTTAGGATTTGTGATTCCCGACTGAGTAACCATACCATTTATAACCATTGCAAAAGCCTCTCCAAGTTCGGAATTTCCGTTTGGTAATTCCAAAAGTATAGAAGTTCTTGATCTGCCAAAGTTTTGCATAAATGATTATCCTATGTCCCAGCGCCCGCAGGTACCACCCCATCGTGCAATGATATTACCTTTTACATCTTTTATTTTATCAACATGTTGAACTTCGTCAACCCCCTCAACAATTGTAATAACTTCACAATTATTTGAACAACCGTCGCATGTGCATGTAATTGATGAGAAATGCATATCCGCAACATTCCAACCTTTGAATTTAGTTTGAGCTGAAGTGTACTGATGATTTTCCATAGCGAGCATTGCCGCACCTATTGCCCCCATTGTTTGATGATGCTCGGGTACGGTTACTTTCGCATTTAAAGCTTCTTCAAAGGCTTTTACCATGCCTGTGTTGCTTGCAACCCCGCCCTGAAATGAAAATACTGGCAAAAGTTCTTTACCTAATGCAAGATTGCTTAAATAATTTCTTACAAGTGCCTGACAAAGTCCGTATAACAAATCTTCAACGGGATAGCCTAACTGTTGCTTATGAATTAAGTCACTTTCGGCAAACACTCCGCATCTTCCCGCTATTCTTGCAGGGTTTGAAGATTTCAGCGCTGTTGCACCGAATTCTTCTATCGGTACGCCAAGTCTTTGTGCTTGATGATCTAAAAATGAACCAGTACCTGCCGCACAAACAGTATTCATTGCAAAATCTGTTACAATACCGTCTCGCATGATAATAATTTTACTATCCTGACCGCCGATTTCCAAAATCGTCTGAACTCCCGGAACAGTAACGCTTGCTGCTACGGCATGGGCGGTTATTTCATTTTTAACAACATCGGCTCCGACCAATGAACCTGCCAAAGCTCTCCCTGAACCTGTAGTTCCGACACCCATAATTTCGTAATCTGTTATGCGTTTTTCGTATAATTGTCGCATCCCGTTTTGAACTGCAGCAACAGGTGTTCCTGCTGTTTTTAACATTATGCTGTCAACATACTTGCCTGTCTGGTCAATTACAGCAAGTTTTGTTGTTACAGAACCTACATCTATCCCTAAATATACTGTTAAACTCATTTTCTCTTTTTCCTTATCAATATCATTATGATAACATGAAAGATTGATAATGAAAAATTTTTCATTATCAATTTTTAATTATTATGATATAATACCTTTTATGAAGAAGACTTTATTATTTTTAACTTTGGCTTTATTTACAATGACCTGCACAAACCTTCAGGCACAGGCATCTCTTGTTTCAACTGGTAAATATCGAAACGAACAGAATAAAATTAATAAGGCCGAATCTAAACAAATTAAGCAGCTTTTCAAAGTTCATGAACAGTTTGCGAATAAGCACGATGTGGTGGGTTTAAAATCCCTCTATTCAGACAATTATATTAATAGTGACGGTTTTAATTTTGATGCTTATTTCAAATCGGTCGAAGAAACTTGGGAACAATGTAAAGATTTGACATACAATGCAAAAATTACATCTGTTGAAGTTAATGGCAACAATGCCGATGTCAGTGTTATAGAAAGTGCTATCGGAACGATTTATGATAAAGTTGACCGTCTTTCGATTACGGGCGAAATTCATGCAAAATCGACAAGTATTTATCATCTTGAAAAGAAAGCAGGTAAATGGTATATCAAAGGCGAAACAATGCTGACTGATGAATCTGCGCTGTTATACGGTGATGCAAGGTTTATGAATATAGAACTTATTGCACCTACTCAGGTAGGTTCGGGTGAAACTTATACCACAATGGTTATTGCAGATGCTGATGATAGCACCGTCATTGTCGGTTCATTAGAGCACGATCCTGTTATTTACCCCTCAACAACGCCGAACGGACCGTTAAGAACAATGCCCAAAACGCATATTCTTGAAAGATATATTAGGGCTAACACGGATAATATCAATGAATATGCGGTTGCATCGCTTGCCATCTCAAAATCAACAACCGACAAGTTCGGTGGGACAAAGGTTTATATGGCAGGAATTGCTTGCCTTATGAAAAGAATCAATGTGGTACCGAAAAATAATTTTGTGAAATTAGAGGAAGAAAAATAATGAGAGAATCAGTCGGAAAATACTTTTTTTTAATAGGCAGTTTTATTTTCTGGATATTTTTGGCGTTGTTTTGCTCAAAACTTATCGTGGATAATGTGACATCAGGGCATCACTATTCTAATGCTGTATTCAGCCTTACATACCTTAAAAACAGTGGCGCGGCGTTCAGCATGCTCGAAAATGCAAGAGAATTTTTTATAATTATCGCAATAGTTGCAACGACTTTATTGTGGAGTTATGTTCACTATAACAAAAGTATTCATCTGATTTCGGTTTCATTTATCGGGCTTTTGACTGCGGGAATTATGGCAAACTGCCACGAAAGAATTGTATTAGGCTATGTCCGTGATTATATTCATCTGAATTTTATTAGTTTTCCCGTATTTAATGTCGCAGATATTTTTATAACCGTCGGAGTAATCGCACTAATCGGAATGTTGCTGATTTATAAGAGGTAAAAATGCTTCTTATTGCGGATGAAAATAATTTTAATACACGGCTTGATGTGTTTTTGTCCCAACTTTACGAGGGGATTTCACGTTCAAAAATTCAGTCTGCCATAAAAGACGGCAGAGTTTTGGTAAACGGCGAAACCAAAAAACCTTCCTATACTTTAAGAATTGATGACAGGGTGGGATTTGAAAACCTTAACCCCGAAAAAGTTATTGAACTCAAAGCGCAGGATATACCGCTGGAGCTCGTTTGGGAGGATGAAAATATGGCGGTAATAAATAAGCCGTCAGGCATGCTCACTCATCCGACTTTTATTGAAACCGAAAATACTTTGGTCAATGCTCTTTTGTACAAGTACGGAGATAATCTGTCCGATACCAACGGGGAATTTCGCAGAGGGATTGTTCACCGCTTAGACCGCAACACGTCAGGGCTTTTGATGATAGCAAAGAACAACAAAACCCACGAATATCTTGCAAATCTTATTAAAGACCACAAATTGACAAAAAAATATCATGCGGTTTTGAAAGGGTTTTACCCGAATGAAAACGATATAATTTCAGAGCCAATCGGCAGAAATAATGTTAACCCGAAAAAAATGGCTGTTCGCCCCGACGGTCGTCCAAGTCTTACCAAACTCGAAGTTTTGGAGCATTTCGGCAACGAAGCGACTTATGTCGAACTTGAACTTGTAACAGGCAGAACCCACCAAATCAGGGTTCATACAAGTTTTAAAAACCACCCTGTATACAATGACACTTTATACGGCGCAGGAGAAGGTAAAGTCAAAACACAAGAGCAGGTTTTGCAGTCGTTTTATTTAAAATTTGCAAAACCGTTTTCGTCATCTATAATAGAATTAGAGATAGAACCCGATGAAAAACTTTCAAAGGTTCTAAAATATTTCAGAAACAGGAGAGCATAAAATGAAAAAATTATTCTTTTTCTTGAGTATAGTAGTAATTTGTGCGGTTATTTATATCGTTTTGATAAACACATCAGGCACGGTCAGCGTTAATTTGCTCAAAGGAAGCACTTACACCGCAGATGTTTCAAAAGATTTGGGGTTGCCTTTATACACAATAGCAATACTATGTGCAGGGTTATTTTCAGGGGCTGGGGTAATTTCTTTGTTTTTGGGAGCCCAGCAGGATAAGGTTAAAGCCTACAAAAGAGAGTTGGAAAAAACGGCAGTATCGTCAGAATCTAACGCATCAAAAGTTGATGTTCTTGAGGCAAAAGTAAAAACACTTGAAAAAGCGTTTACATCAGTGGTTGACGAACGCACAAAACTTGAAGTTCAGATAAAAGAACTCAATTCGGAAATTGATAAACTGAATAAATAATTACTGCAAAATATCTACAAGTGCGTAGGCGTTGAAATCAAGTGAGCCATAAATGATTTTTATACGGTTATCGTCTTCGCTCATCCAATTTGCAAACAGAATTTCTTCCTGATCGTAGTCTTCATTTGTTTCGGTTGCAGGAATTTTTGCTACAAGATTATGTGCCTGATAAAGGCTCAAAACAATTCTGCCGTTTTCATTTTTGCCCTCAACCTGATAATGCCCGACAGGAATATACCCTTCACCGATTTTTACTTCAACAGGCAAAGCCAAAACAGGCAAAGATGCATCCGCACCTTGATTATTGTTTATCGCTTCAGTTTCATCAGACTGCGAAAATTGTTCTCCTCTTGGCGAACCGTTATTTAACAAAATTTTTTTCCATTTATCAAGTTTTTTATTTTTCTTTTTTAATGCTTCTTCAAATTCTTCATCGCTGACAAATCTCTGTTCTTTTGGGCTTGATAAGTCCGTATTAAAACTTCCCCACAAATCTTCTTCCTCTGCGTAGGCAGGTGGTAGAAATTTTTGGCTCACAAGCGCACTTCCGCCGGTGCATAGGGTATTTAAAAGTAATAAAGCGATAATTATCGATAATAACTTTTTCATACCGATATTTTAATGTTTTTTATTCAAAAGTAAACCCAATGTTTGGATGATTAATTTTTATATATTATTATAGGATTTTGTTAGCAAAAAAAAAAATGTTTGTTTTTAATATATTTATACTGACGGAGGTAAAATACAATATGCAAGTAAATTCAGTAAATAAAGATAATTTCAGAAACATATATAATAAAAACAATGTGTCTTTTGAGGGATTTAACATTAAGGCATTTATTCCGAAGAAAAATATCAGAACAGAAAAAGCTCAGCAAGTAATAGATGATGCCTGCTGGCGTTTTGGTAATGTTATTGGTGTAAAAACTTCTGATTTAAAACAGTTGACCCAAAATGCTGATGACATAAGAATGCAATTTTTAAAATCTCTTGTAACAAATTATAATGCAAGAAATTTTACAAGAGCAGGTAATTTAAAAGAAGATCCTATCGGTTTAATAAACACATTTAAGGCTGTTGAAAAGCCGTTAATGGCACATTTTAATATTGTAAAAAGAACCGATGCACCTTTGGAATTATTGTCAAAACTTTTTAAAACTGCAACAGATAAACAGAGTCTTGAATTTGTACAAAAAATGCAGCATGAAGTCCTTGGGGGGCAAAAAACAGCCATTAAAATTATAACTGATATGCTAGCATCAAAAAATAAACAGGAGTATATTAAAAATTCAGAGAATTATATTTCTTATCTGAAACATAATGCAAAAAATGAGGATGCGATTAAGAAGCTTGATAAAATGCTTGAAAATGGCACATACGAAAAGCAAGTTTTCGATGCAAAGCAAGCAGTAGAAGCATTTATGAAAAATAGCGTATTAAAAGTGACTTTAGGGAATAGGACAAAATATCTTGAACAAAATTATTCCCCTGAAGGTGAGAAGTTTATAAAAGGCATGTTTTCAGATTTTTTGGCTCATAAAAAAGATTTAACGGTTGATGATTTTTCTGATATTTTGAAAATGTACAAAACATCAACACCTGAAAATATCAATACAAGACTTGATATTTTGAGGAAATTCAAATATGCGAGTATTGGTAAGAATTTGAAATATTCAAGTCAAGAAATAAAATCTATGAAAAAACTTTTTGACAGAATGGATTCGGACAAGAGCAGTGCAAATTTTGTGTTTAAAATATTGGGTGATGACATTAAAGCAAAATCTATTAAGGATTTGGAAGGAATTTTAGATGTTGTTCCATCCAAAAAAGCCGAAATATTCCATAAAAATATATCAAGAATTGTTCGCTATACGGACGAAGAAGAACGTGTTGCCGCATTGAAAAATGAAGTTGAGAATCCGTTTTTCATGACTGACAGATATGCAAAAGTTCTTGAAGATTCAATTAATGCAGGATTTTCAAAAAGAGAATCAAGAATTAGTAAAATGGCAAGATTTTTGGAAAATAAGTATAACCAAATGAGATATAACAGAATTGAGAGTGTACAAACTCTGCCTACGGTAGAAATACCGATGGAAAAACCTTTAAGTATTATTCCTGTTGATGAATTATCAGAGGTTGTAGGGGGAACAGATCATCCGGTTATTGAGCTTAAACGCACATTCAAAGAATCTCCTCAGGCAAGAAAGCTTCGTGTACAAAATGACGTAAATGAAATTATCAAGCAAAAACTAGGAGTTAAAACATTTGAAAGACAACAAGAAGCGTACAAAAACGGCGCACTTGTTATGAGATTAAAACTTCTGCCTGAAATTTTTGCATCTATAAAAGATACCCGTAAGGCGCAAAAATTGGCAGATTACAGACCAAATGTTGAAAATGCCGATGCAATCAAATTGTATTCAAGAATTAACGGCAAAAATAAAAAACTTGTTAATTATATGCTTAAACAGACAGATTCTCATGGCGACAGAGTATATAATGTGAAAGATATCCTAAAAACATTAGATCTGATAGAATGCAAAATTTCAAACCTTAAAGCCGTAAAAGGGAAGGATTTCCGTGCTGAAGATTCAAAACGTATTTGTGAATTAGAATATGAAATTGTTTCGTCTCAATACGGAAAACTAAGGCATGTGAAAACAGTCGCATAAATTTTCATTTCATACTACACATAAAAACGGCTCAATGTTATTACATTGAGCCGTTGTATTATTTTGTTATTTTTATTCTTCAGCAGGCGGTTGAGCATCCAGAAGGCTTGTTTGCTGAACTTCTTCATTTGCAGGTGAAGTTGTCTCAGTTTCCTCAGATGAGGTTTTAAATACCTCATTTTCATCGGGGTTGAGAATTTTGTTGACAGAAACAACGTTGTCTCCGTCATTTAAGTTCTGCGCTCTTACTCCTGTTGCAGGACGTCCCTGACGTGATATTGAACCTGCATTAATTCTTGTTACAACACCGTTTGCGGTAACAAGCATGATGTCGTCGCTGTCTTCAACTATTGTAAGTGCAACAAGACGTGAGGATGAAGTCTTAAATTTGGTTGCGATAAGACCGATACCGCCCCTGTTTTGGGTTCTGAATTCCGATAATTTCGTACGTTTACCAAATCCGTCCGATGTTACAACAAGCAAATCGGCATCATAGTCTTGCGGAACAATATCGCATCCGACAATTTCATCGCCCGTTCTTAACTTCATTGAAATAACACCTTTAGCGCTTCTGCCTAACGGTCTTAAATCTTTAATCGGGAATCTGATTGCCATACCGCAGGATGTTCCGATAATTATTTCATCATAAGATTTTGCAAGTTTTACCCAGTTAAGGCTGTCGCCTTCGTCTAAGCCGATAGCAATAATACCGTTTCTTCTGATGTTAGAGAAGTTATCAAGTTCAATTCTCTTTATATTGCCTTTTTTAGTCAGCATGATAAGGTTCAGTTCGTGCGAGAACACGCTGACAGGAACGACTGCCGTTATCTTTTCATCTTGTTCTATCGGAAGAACGTTAACTATCGGCAAACCTTTTGACTGACGTCCGCCTTCAGGGAAGTCATATACATTAAGGCTGTAAACAGTACCCTTTGATGAGAAGAACAAGACTTTATCGTGCATCATAGCGGTAAAGAAATGCTGAATATCATCATCTTCTTTTGTCTTAATACCCGATTTACCTCTTGTTGCTCTGTTTTGGCGTTCAAAAGTATCTAAAGGAATACGTTTCAGATAGCCCTGATGAGTGATAAATACCGCCATCGGAGTGTTCGGAGTCAAGTCTTCAATAGTGACTTCGCCGCGTTCAGGAACGATTTGAGTTTTTCTTTCATCTCCGTATTTTTCTTTATCTTCAAGAAGCTCTGTTTTGATGATGTCTAAAATCTTCTGACGACTTGCCAAAATACCTTCGTACTCTTCAATTTTCTTCAAGAGTTCATCGTATTCTGCTTTGACCTTATCTTGTTCTAAGCCTGTCAAACGACGTAATTGCATTTCAAGAATAGCATTTGCCTGATCGGCGTCAAGCCCGAATCTGCTCATCAAACCGTCACGGGCAATATCAGTTGTTTTTGATTTTTTGATAAGTTCAATAACTTCATCTATTGAACCTAGCGCAATAATCAAACCTGCCAAAATATGCGCTCTGATTTTTGCTTTTTTGAGATAGAAAATTGTTCTGCGTGTAACAATTTCAATTCTGTGTTCAACAAATTCGTTTAACACTTCGTACAAGTTCATCAAACGTGGCTGCTGACCGCAAAGAGCAACCATATTTACCCCGAAAGTCGTTTCAAGTTGAGTAAATTTGTACAAGTTATTTCTTACAACATCAGGTTTAGCATCACGTTTAAGTTCAATAACTATTCTCATACCGTCACGGTCGGATTCATCACGGATATCAGAAATTCCCTTGATTTTTTCGTCTTTAACAAGGTCTGCGATTTTTTCAATAAGCATTGCTTTGTTGACCTGATAAGGAATTTCTGTGATAACAATAGCTGTTCTGCCCTGTCTGCCTGCACCGCCTGTAATTTCTTCAAAGCCTGAAACGGCAGACATTGTAATAGACCCTCTGCCTGTTTCGTAAGCCTGTTTAATATCGTTCATACCGACAATAGTTGCTGCTGTCGGGAAATCAGGTCCTTTGATGTATTCCATAAGTTCAGGAACTGTAATATTCGGATTATCGATTAAGGCGATAGTACCGTCAACCACTTCGCAAAGGTTGTGAGGCGGGATGTTTGTTGCCATACCGACAGCGATACCCGATACCCCGTTTAACAATAACATCGGAAGTCTGACCGGAAGAACCGTAGGCTCTTGCAATGAACCGTCAAAGTTTGGTTGAAATTCGACGGTTTCGCAGTCAATATCAGCAAGCATTGACTGGGTAATCTTGTGCATACGGGCTTCTGTGTAACGCATTGCAGCAGCGCCGTCACCGTCAACAGAACCGAAGTTGCCATGCCCGTCAACCATCAGATATCTTGTTGAAAAGTCCTGAGCCATACGTACAAGTGCTTCATATACCGAACTGTCACCATGCGGGTGATATTTACCTAATACTTCACCAACAATACGGGCGCATTTTCTAAACGGCTTATCAGGGTACATCCCGAGTTCGTTCATTGAATACAAAATACGTCTGTGAACCGGTTTAAGCCCGTCACGAACATCTGGCAGCGCACGCCCTACGATTACACTCATCGCATAATCAATGTATGAGCGCTTCATTTCTTCTCTTATATTAACGGGAACAATTTTGCCGTCCCCAAACATGTTTTGCTGAGTAGTCAATTACATATCCTCCAAGTCTTCTTATGACTAAATTATATCATAAACACAAGTATTTTACCCAAATTCTTTACAATAGGTTAAGAAAAATTCTTATTACCAAAACGAAAACATCTTACTTGTGATATTTTTGCTCCACCATTTCGAGCCACTTTGCGTGGTTGTAGTTTTTATAGCTGTTTGCAAAATTTATTAAGGAGGTGACAAGTTTTCGTCCGCTATCAGATTTTCCTACAATTAAATAATCTCCGCTTTCATTTTGACAATATAAAATCTCACGATGCACGATTTTTTCAACATTATTTTTTGGATTTTTATTTATGACCTGATAAAGCCATTTGTGCAGAAGTTCCAATGGCGTAACCTTGTGTTGCATAAGTTCGTCATTATATTCCTGTAAAAATTTTGCAAAATCCGTTAGTATCATAATATTGGTGTCGTAGTAGCAAAGCAGACAATATCATAAATTTCTGCTTTGTTCAGTTCTCTGATTATCTCCTCAAAAGTCGAACCTGTTGTACAAATATCGTCGATTAAAAGGAGGCGTCTTCCTTCAGTAAGTTTTGATTTATCAACTTCAAAGGCCTTATCAAGATTAACAAGCCGCTGTGATTTTTTGAGATTATATTGTGGTTTGGTATCTTTTATTCTTTTTATTAAATTTGTATTTAATTCGTAGCCGGTGAGTTTGGATAGTTCTTCCCCAACCAGATCCATGTGGTTATATTTGCGTTTTTTCTTGCGTTTTGGATAAATAGGAACGGGAACGATTTGGAAATCTCCTTCAATTCCTAACCTTTGCCAATACTCGTACATGAATTTTGCCTGATAATATGCAAGGTCGCTTTGGCGGTGGTATTTCAGACCTCTAATCATCTTTTGCAGATTTTTGGAATATTCCCCTGCACAGTAAATATTTATTCCGTTAAATGTTCGGTTTATCCCTACAGGCAGGTGTTCAAGAGTGTCGTAACAATCATCACACATTTTTACGCACTGCTTAGATGACCCGCAAAAATAACACTTCTTTTTATAAATCCAGTCTAATAGATTTTCAAAAAATTTGTTCATAAACCCATTTTACCATTAATTAAAATGATTAAAAATCTTATCTTCAACATCCTGTTTTGAGTAGTGGACAGTTTTGTCATTCATTTTTACATCAACACCCAAGCCGTTTTTGGCGACACCGATTTGAGTCCCCTCCTCAAATTCCTGCGGAACAACTGCCACAAGTCCGTAATCCTCACCGCCGAAAAGAACTATATCCTGCCATTTATCAAACTGTTCAATGTCTTTATCATGCGGAATTTTATCAAAATCAATTTCTAATAAAACCCCGCTTTCGTTTGCTATTGTTGATAATGCGTCCATAAGTCCGTCTGATGTGTCCATCATTGCGTACGGTTTTAAAATATTTGTTCCTGCTTTTTGCCCAAATTCAATTTGTGCTTGCGGTTCAAGGTGTGCTTTTATAAATTTTTGCGGTTCTTTTTTGCCGTTAAGTAACAGTTTTAACCCCGTACAACTTGAACCGTGCAAACCACTTACAACTACCTTATAACCCACTTTGGCATTTTTGCGTGATGAAATATTGCGCCCTTTTGCACTTCCTATTGCGCATACGGAAATATAAATTTTGTCTGCGGAAGTAATATCTCCGCCTACAATTTTAATACCGTTACCACAGGCGGATTTTGCGCCCTCATAAAACTCTTTTACAAAATCCCCTTCAATATTGTTTGGCAATGACAAAGAAATCGTCAGATAAGCAGGTTTTGCTCCGCTTGCGCAGATGTCTGAAATATTTACCATAACTGATTTATACCCGAGTTGAAACGGCGTCATAAATTCACGTTTAAAATGTACATCTTCAACAAGACTGTCCTGCGAAACTACTATTTCCAAATCACGCAAATATGCACAGTCATCACCAATATAATCGGATTTTAGAGTGGTTTTTATTATATTTATAAATTCTTTTTCTTTCATACTAATTTTGTTAATTGTGAATCGTGAAAAGTGAATTGACCTTTACAAATTTATAGATGCTGAAATAGTCGATAAGCACTGATAACGACTATTCACCATTCACATTTCACGACTCACGTCTATACTATATCATGTTCTAACAGTGAAATAAATTCATCAACAAGGTTTGTATTCCACTTTTTACCCCCGTCGGATTTAATAATTTCTATTGCATCACGATTAGACATTTTTGCCCTGTAAGGACGAGGTTCAATAAGTGCAAAATATTCATCAATAATCAGAATAATTTGGGAAGTGAGCGGAATTTCGTCTTTCGATTTATGATTCGGATAACCGCTTCCATCCCAGTTTTCGTGGTGTTGTTCAATAATCGGCAAAATATCCTGAACATAGGAAATCGGTTTTAAAATCTTTTGAGCCGCAATTATCGGATGATTTTTTATAGTTGCTTTTTCTTCTTCGGTCAAAGGTGTAGCCTTTTGCAAAAGCCCGGGAGAAATCATAAGATTGCCGATGTCATATAAAAGCACCGCGACTTTGAGATTATCAACCTCCTGTTTGGGCAAATCGAATCTTTTTGCAAGCGAAACCGCCATAAGCACTTTGTTTTTGACAATCCCGTCCTCATGCATCGGATTGTAGAGTTTGGTGAGCATATCGGCGACCATATAGAGCGAATTTTGTCTGTTTTCACCCTCGTTGGCACTATTTTTGAGTTTTTGGCAAAGTTCTTTTGAAAGTTTTTGGGCCATAGGAACGCGATTTTTTGACAAAATGTCAATAAATGTGTTGAGTGCAATTTCCTGCCAAGAAGTTTCTGATATTGATTTTGCAAGTGTAACCTGATTTCTGCCATTACGTTTTGAACTGTACATAGCTTGGTCGGTGAGTTCTAAAAGTTCTTCAACATTAGTTGTATGCTCTAAAAATGTTGCAACACCTAAACTACCTGTTATATGTCCGATGGTTTCAATTTCTTGATTTTCTATGGCTTTACGAATTCTTTCCGCAGCCACAAGTGCGCCTTCAGAGGAAATCCCTGGTAGAAGTACGTCAAATTCTTCCCCGCCGATTCTTGCGGGTATATCAATTGAACGTGCATTGGATTTTAAAATATCAGCGATAGTTTTAATCGCTAGATCACCGTATGAGTGTCCATAGGTATCGTTAATTTTTTTGAGGAAATCCAAATCAATTCCGATAACTGAAAATGGCGTATTCTGACGTCTTGCACGTTGAACTTCTTTATTTAAAGATTCTTCAAAATATCTGCGGTTATAAAGCCCTGTCAGAGCATCTGTTACCGCTTCGTCTCTTACTGCCTGAAATAAGTCCGCAATAGTAATCGCCATTTCAATTTGCTTTGCAAAAAGTCCCAAAAAATCAGTTTCCGCAGGTGCAAGTTCTTCGCGGGATGAAAACACGCAAAACCAGCCAAATTCTGTATCCCTTGGTAATAAAGGAATTGCAATAATTGATTTCACGGGCTGATTTGTCAAAACCTGAGCGATTGTTTCCTGATTAAGTTCGGGCATAATCGCTTTCAAAGACAGGTCAAGCGATTTTGACTGAATAATTTTTTTCTGTATTAATGTGTCCGAAAAAATACTGTTTTCCGTGTAACTCAAACGCCTTGTCTGAATTGACGGCGAGCCGATAATATGATTAAGGCGTTCTATTAAATCATCTCTTGACTGTGCAACAACACGGCAGAAAACACCTTCAGTATCTTCACTCTTGCGAATAATAGCACAATGCCTGTAACCAAGCTCGCCTTGCGTACTGTTTACAATGGCTTCCAATACATTCTCAAGCGGGGTAGATGAATTCATCATATCCCAGATATGCTGCAATGTAAGCATACGTTTATTTGCATCATGAAGTTCTGCGGTTCGCTCTTTTATCTCCTGCTCTAACTGTTGATTTCTCTCGTATATTTCAAGATAATCACGTTTTTCGTTGTAAAGATTACTTTCAACTTCCCTAACTCTGTTTGTTACTTCTTTAAATTTGTCAAATAAACCCATCAATAAATCCTATGTTCGACATTTTATTATAACACTATTTTAACCATATATCAAGCTGTTAATTGCATCAATAACATCTGATGCAACTGGAGAAAATGTGCAGGCTTCGAAATTATCTTTACGCATGCATTTTCGTTTGAAACACGGCTGACAGTCTAATCCTCTGCCTCCTAGTGAGATGTATTTATCGTAACTGCCCAAAGGACCCAAGACTTCTTTAGGGGTGCAGGTGAATATCGCAATAACTTTGGGGCTTCTTGTTGCCCATGCAAGATGTGCGCTTCCACTGTCAGGTGAAATTACAAGATTTGCTCTTGAAAAAATCTCTGCAAGTTCCAAAAGATTTGTTTTTCCTGCAAGATTTAAACCTTTTTCCTGCGAAATATATTCAATAAGTTCATTGTCATTCGGACCGCCCGTAAAAATAAGATTAACCTTATCGGACAGATAATCGGCAACTTCACGCCAGTTGTCTTTGTTCCAGTGTTTATTCCCCCACGTTGTGGCAGGTGAAATTACAACCGTTTGCTTTGATTTATCCAGATTTTTAAGTAATTCGTTCACTTTCTGAATTTGAGCATCAGTACGCTTTGGCAGAGTAACTTTTATATCTTCCGGAGCAACTTCAATTCCCAAATGATTTGCATATCGTAGATAGTTCATAACTATCGGGGAATCTGGTTTGTATGAGATATTATCTATCCATTCATTTCCGCCTAAAATTGAGAGCTCTCGACCCTCTTTTGAGATGATTCTTCTTTTTGCTCCGCAAAATGCCATAAAATAAAGGCTTTTAAACATCATTTGCGAGTCAATTGCAATATCAAATTTTTCACTTCTTAACTGTTTAATTATGTCTATATATTCAAAAAAACTTGTAAGGCACATCCCGCGCTTTTTCCACTCTTTCATTGGGGCAAGAATGACTTTATCTATGCAGGGATTGTTTTTTACAATATCAATTCCTTTTTCCGAAACAAGCCAAGTAACTTCATAGCCTGCATCTTTAAGCGTATTTGCAAGCGGAACATTAAAAATTACATCTCCCAATGATGATAATTTTATGAGTAAAATTTTTTTCTTTTTGTTTCCTGACATAATTAACTCCGCTGTAAATTATAACTCAAAAATGTTATAATTTTATCTCCGTATTTTTTTTGTTTTATAATTTTAAAATTTTTTGGAATTTCAATTTCTGTTACATGTTCAAGAATAACAATTCCTCCGCATGTATCTTTTATTAATTCAAGACTTTTTTCATAAATTCCCGCAAAATACGGCGGGTCAATATATATGACATCAAATTTTCGTGTTAAATTTGGGCAAACTTTTAAGCTGTCACCTAAAATAAGTTTGAGGTCGTGAGATTTTTCGTATTTTGAAAAATTAGACTTGATAACAGAATAAACTTTTTTATTTTGTTCCACTGCAACAACACTTCCAAACCCTCTTGATAAGGCCTCAAGTGCCATTATTCCTGACCCCGAATACATATCAAGAAAACTTTTGCCGTTGAAATCTATCATTGTACCCAGAGTATTAAAAACACTCATACGCACTTTTGAAAGCGTCGGACGGGTAATGCTTTCATCCGGGGTCTTAATCTTTTGTCTGTTATAAATTCCGCCTGTGATATTCATAAAATAAGATTAACATAAAAAAAACAGGCTCTAAAAACAGAACCTGCCATAAATTAAAATATATATCAACAATGCTTTTTAACTCAATGCCATCAATGCTTTGACAGAACGTGCATTTTCTCTGACATCTTCTTCAATTCCTTCATTAGAAATTGTATTTTCAAGAACTTTCATAGCTTCTTCTTTATCTTCAAGAGACAGTAAACAATTTATTGTACTCATTGCAACGACAGTGGACATGTCGTTGACACCTTTGCCTCTGTGTGAAATCACAACAGAAAGTGAATTTGGTTCATTTCTTTTAACCAGTGCTTTTGCTGTCATTTCTCTTACTTCATCAATAGAAGAATTTGTTCCTATTTCTTCCAACACAGTGACAGCATCAGGATTTGGATTAATAGTCAGTGAATCAATAATATCACTTACTCTGTTGTATGTTTTTGTAGTTTTATTAATTGTTGTTATCATTACTGTTTCTCCCCTATGCTGCTACTGTCAATTCTTCTTCCAATGCTTTTATAGCATTCGACAACAATGGTTTCACTTGTGTATGCGGATCAAGTTTTGCCATTGCTGCTACTTGTTTTTCTCTTGTATTAAAAAATTTTCCCATATCTGTTGCCAATACGCTTTTAACAGCATTGTATCCGTTTTTCAAGCCTTCACCCAAATGAATTTCGGTGTTGCCGATTTCACGAATTTTATTCAATGCTCCTACAATACCGTCTTTCATTCTTAAACCGAATTCTTTTATAGATTCAATACCATCGTAGAATTTCTTACCGAAATCATTTATTGAGCCTACGAAAGTAGAATATATTCTTTTAGTTCCTTGAGATATTCCTCCCGTAAAACTTACATCTTTTTTGCTTGATTCAAAAACATCTTCCATCAAAATGTTTTTCTGGAAATTCGACTGTGCAAAAGGATTAGAGCTCCTGCGGACATTTTGCTCATTGGTAGTCGTATTAAAAATACGGTGACTCCATTGGCTTACTCTTTCAATTGTTGACATATTTTTACCTCATTTCTATAAATACAAACTATATATCCACCAGTTAAGTCTATCATATCGGCTGAATATAAAATCGTCCTTTCGTATGATTTGTGCTAAAATACTGATATGAATTATAAAAATCTTGAAGAACTTATAGAGGTAGTGGCAAAATTAAGAGCACCTGATGGTTGCCCTTGGGACAGAGAACAAACCCACAGTTCCCTTCGCCCAAACATGCTTGAAGAAGCTTATGAAGCAGTTGATGCAATTGACGAAAATAACATGCCGCATTTGCGGGAAGAACTTGGGGATGTTCTTTTACAGGTCCTTTTGCATTCTCAAATTGCATCTGAGCATGGCGATTTTGGAATTGATGATGTGGCAAAAGAATTAAAAGATAAGCTAATCCACCGCCACCCACACGTTTTTGGGAATACAAACGTTAAAAATGCAGACGAAGTTCTTGCAAATTGGGATAAACTCAAAGCAGAAGAAAAAACTGAACGAAAATCCGTTATGGACGGCTTATCAAAGAGTCAGCCCGCACTTGTACTTGCCCAAAAGATTTCAAAACGGGCTATAAAAGTCGGATTTGAATGGCCGAACGAAGAATCGCTTTATGATTGCTTCTATTCAGAAATTGAGGAATTTAAACAGGCATGCGCAGAGCAGAATAAAGAACACATGGAAGAAGAATATGGAGATATTCTGTTTGCGTGTGTAAATCTTGCACGCTGGAACAAAATTGATGCGGAACAGGCACTTTTAAAAGCAAACAAAAAGTTTGAAAAACGTTTCCGCAAAATGGAAGAACTTGCAACTAAACCACTAAATGAATACTCATTTGAAGAATATGATGCACTCTGGAAACAGGCTAAAACAATATGTAAATCATAAAATTATTTTTAAAATACTAGAAATTTACGGCTGCACCAACCATTATTGATCCACCTTTAATCTTTGAAGATGTTGTTTTTTGATTTATATAACTTAAATCTGCAAAGACACAAGCTTCAACTTTTTGAGTTGGATTGAATTTGTAGGAACTTCTTAAACCCGCTGCAACATATCGAGATTCCGGGACATGAATATACATTCCCTCAAGTTTTGTATTAAAGTTTTTATAAGAATAATTTGCATTAATATTTGCCGTAAAAATATTACCTTTATCATTACCCAAGAAAGTAACTCTGTCTTTTACATCCAAATTTGCACTCAAAGAAGAATTTGAGTTGAAATTTTTATTATACAAAACAGATACCCCTGTTGTTTCGTGATAACTGCTTGATTCTTCCTTTTTCGGGGTTGTTGAACCCTTGACAAAAGGAGTAATTTTTAAAAATGAATCTTTACCATACCTTTTAAAATTTTTGTAATATCCAATTCCCGGAGAATATTCACCGTCAATTAATTCCCCGTCAATGAATAAACCACCTTTTTGGGACCATTTTTTATTATCAGCTTTATCCGAAGATGTTTCTTCATTTGTTTTGTCTTCCGCTTCGACATTTTCAGCAGATTCGTCTTCTTCTTCTTCAATTTTTGTATCTTCAGGAGGGTTAACCTCTTTTTCTTTATCCTTAGCATTGAAATAACAAGAAATATTTGTTTTTGTTGAATGCAGCGAACCTATACCATATATGATTGTATTGCCCTCTACAGTGGCATTATAATCATTTATATGGTACTTTAAATCAATTTGGGTAGTTATAGAATTTTCCAGATCCCCGCCTTTTGCATGCATAATACTCGCAGTTAATTCGTCTTTACCAAGTTTAAATAAACCGCCCCCATAAAGACTGTATTGATTAAGTCTGTCTGTTAATGACAGATTTTCATTTGAATCGGCATTATCAGATTCAGCATCCTGATTATCACTATTCAAGACTGTTGAATTTCTTTCAGTAGTTGTTCCTGAAGCATAAACCATTAGTTTTGTCTTGCCCTTAGGGCTTTCATAACTCCCGCTGAAATCCACGCGTTTTGTATCTGTGGTTTTTTCAAATTCAATAGGAGCAATTTCTCCTTCGATAGACCCTTTATAACAGTCATTTTCATATCTCACAATCCCTGTACCATGAAAGCCTTTTTCAAAATCTTGATTTAAGACACTGTGAGGATCATTTTTTATCATTGTTATAGCACTGTCTAATTTATTTGAAGAATCAGCAATCGCCGAATTTATACCTTTTATTTGTGCTGCCTCCAAAGCCCCGTCTATTAAATCCGACTGACCAAGAGCAATATTATCAATTGCCAGCCTTTCATCAACATTTACTGTCGCATCAGGTGCTTCATCCATATTCTTAAACAGTTTGTCAAAGATATTGCCCGAAGATTTTTGTTTATCTTCAGAAGCTTCCTGAGATGAAGAATTTTCTTCAGTTGAAGTGTTTTCTTTTTTTGCGGTAATAACATCCTGCGGTTCTTGTTCAACGTAATATCCTTGCGGAAGTTTATCCACATCTTCAGCTTTTTTATTTTCAGGACTCTGACCCACTGGCACAACTTTAACTTGTGATGATTTTTCTGATTGTGGGTTAACAGTACTTTTTTCGGTAACAACAGGCTCTTCGCCACTCAATTTGTTAAAATAAATCATGTATAATATCCCCTTATAATTATCCCCTATGTTTATATAAAGAAATTTAAGACTCAAAAATTGCTTTTTATTTACATAAATTTACAAATTAAACGATGCGTTGTAAAACGCATCGTTTAACAAATTTAGCTTTTAACTGCGAAATTATTTTTCTTCGTTTTTAATTTCCGGAGTTTGCGGTTTTTCTTTAACTGGAGATGATGCGACTTTAATTTCATCAATTCCGTTATCTACCTTACCCAAAACTGACGGTAATTCGATTCCTGCTTGATTTGCAAGATCATGCATTGCAGGGAGTGATTTAATTAAATCTCTCATAAAGTTAGCGGTTGTAGAACCGTTAGCGCTGCCGGCCCCGCCGTCCCAAACGGTAATCTTGTCAAATTTGATATTTTTAATTGCTTCAACCTGTTTGGCAACGATGTCCTGAATTTTTTCAATCATCAAGAAACTTGTTGCGATTTCAGGTCTGTTATTTGAAATTCTGACTAAATCGGCGTAACCTTTTGCTTTTGCTTCCAATACAGCTTTGACACCTTCTGCTTCAGCAAAGTATTTTGCTTTGATAGCATCGGCCTGACCGTTTGCAACACGTCTTAATTTTTCTGCTTCAGCATCAGCCTGAACCTGAATTTTAAGTTTTTCAACTTCCTGTCTTGCAAGTTCTTCTTTCTTTAATTTTGCTTCTTCCTGTTCTTTCTGGGCAAGTAAAACGTCACGTTGTGCGTTTGCTTTTGCGACTTCCCCTTCGCGGAATGCGTCTGCCTGTTTAACAGACAATGTAGCGTTGTATTCTGCGATATTTGCTTTTGCAATGTTTTCGCCTTCAACTGCCTGTGCTTCCAAATCAGCCGTTTTAATACGCTGTTCTTTTGAAGCATTTGTTTTACCGATTTCTGTCATAGCGGTTTGTTGTGCAACCTGTACTTCTTTTTCTTTGTTTGCTTCGGCTTCACCGACTGCACCAAGTTTTTCCTGTTGTGCAACTTCGACTTTTGCTTTGTTGATTGCTTCTGCTGCGGCTTTACGACCGATAGCATCAATATAACCTGATTCATCCGTAATATCCTTTATATTTACGTTGATGATTTCAAGACCGATTTTTTTCAACTCCGTATTAACGTTTGCGTTAATTTGTTCGAGGAATTTTTCACGGTCCTGGTTAATTTCTTCGATTGATAATGTAGCAATCGCAAGACGTAATTGACCTAAAATGATGTCGCTTGCCTGAGTAATAACTTCTGCTCTTGATAATCCAAGCAAACGCTCTGCGGCATTTATCATAATTTTTTCATCGGTAGAAATACCAAATGTGAATGTGGACGGAACCGCAACACGAATGTTTCCTTTAGACAATGCACCTTTAAGGTCGATATCCGTTGTCATCGGTTCCAATGAGAGAACACCGTAATCCTGAATCAACGGGATAATAAATGTACCCCCGCCGTGTACACATTTCGCGGTTCTTGAGCCCCCTGTTTTACCGTAAACTACGATAATTTTGTTCGACGGGCATCTTTTGTACTGATTTGCAACGAATGCAAACACGGCAATAATGATTAGTGCCGCCGCAACAAGTAAACCAAAAATACCTTCCATTGTTTACTTTTCTCCTTTCTTACACTACTTTTTTTATATATAATAATTCATTTTCAACTTTTACAACTTTGACCTGATCAAACGCTTTGATTTCTTCTTCTGTTGAGTTTACTGCATCAGCAACGGTTAATTGCTCGTTAATTTCAATTTCAACACGTCCTTGACCTTTCGGCGCAAAATCGGTGTATGCTTTGCCGATTTTATCAACGGCTGTTGCTTTATCCTTTTTTACTGTTTTTTCGAGTTTTTTAACTATTGTCATCAGATATGCCGACCCGAACAAAAATACAAGACCAACGCCAAAAGCACTTCCAAATGCTGCCAAATTCTCAAGATTAAATGCAGTTATAGCAGCATATCCCATCCAGCCAAAACCCATTAAAAATGCGAGAATTGACTGCAATGATATAAAATGGAATGTTCCGTCCGTGTCGGTTTCGGTGTTAAAATCTGCACTTGTTTCACTGTCTCCGCCGCCACCAACCCAAAATATTATCAGTTTTATAATAAACAAAATTGTTGCAAACCATGCCAGATAGTAGTAATAAGCTACTGCGTTTTGTGTAATCTGTTCCATATATAACCTCCTAATTCCTTTTATTCTTGTTATTGTATTTTTTCTGCGGTTTGCTTGCAGAAGTGTTTTTTATCATATTTGCCGATGTCTGAATACGTTTTACGCTGTAAACATCGGGCAGTGCCTGAATACAGTTTATAACTTTTTTCAGAGTGTCAATGTTATCAAGTTCTATTCCGATTTCAATAATACCGATATGGTTTTTGGTCTTGATATTTGCACTGACTATGTTTGTGTTGTTATCCGAAACTGCAGAAATAACATCTTTTAAAAGCCCCTGTTTTTCAGCCGTTTCAACTCTTATGGTTGTTGTATAAGTCTTATTTGTATTGATACCTGCCCATTTAATATCCATCATACGTTCGTGCGGAACAGTTTCAAGCGTATTACAATCCACTCTGTGAACTGTAACTCCTTTGTTACGGGTGACAACCCCGACAATCGGTTCGCCAGGAATCGGTGAACAACATCTTGCAAAGGAATAAAGCATACCCTCCAAACCGATAATATCTTTATTTGAACCTTTTCTGTCTGATTTGTGGAAACTGTCTTCAATATGCTTTTCTTCGGGTTTTTTGAGTTTGTTTGTAACCTTATTAACGGTTGTTTCACCGTATCCGATAGCCGCAAATAAATCATCTGCGGACTGATAATTCATGGATTTTGCTATCTTTTCAAATTCCCCGTTTTTGATGTTTTCATCAAATACCGCTTTTGTAAGTTCGTGCTCAAGATTGGATTTGCCGAGATTTATATGTTCATCTCGATTATTTTTCTTAAACCACTGTTTAATCTTTGACGATGCCTGTTTAGTGACAACAAAAGTCAGCCAGTCAAGACGGGGTGCGGGAGTTTTTGAAGTCAAAACCTCTACAATATCGCCGTTATTGATTTTTGTATTAAGAGGTACAATTCTGCCGTTAATGAGTGCACCAACTGTTTTATGACCGACGTCGGAGTGAATTCTGTATGCAAAATCCACACATGTTGCGTCTTTTGGGAAATCGTAAATATCTCCGTTGGGGGTGAACGCAAATACCTGATCCGAGAACAGGTCAAGTTTTACGCTTGATACAAAATCTTTCGCGCTTGAAACTTCTTTGTCGTATTCAACAAGTTTGTGAAGCCACGAAAATTGCTTGTCAGTAGTCGCATCGGCCTTTTGTGAACCTTTTTCTTTGTATCTCCAGTGTGCTGCGATACCATATTCTGCCGTTCTGTGCATATCCCATGTTCTTATTTGAACTTCAAGAGGTTTCAACCTCGGACCAATGACAGAAGTGTGCAAAGACTGGTACATGTTGCCTTTGGGCATTGCTATGTAATCTTTAAACCGCCCCGGAATTGGTTTAAATTGAGAGTGAATAATTCCCAAAACCTCGTAACACTCTTTTATGTTATCGACAATTACACGAACCGCGGTCACATCGTACAGGTCGTTAAATGAAATATTCTGGCGTTTCATTTTGGCATAAATACTGTAATAGTGCTTTGCACGCCCCGTAATTTGTGCCTTTATCCCGCTTTTTTCTACGTCGTGAGATATTTTTTCAATGAGTTCATTAACCGTTGATTCTCTGTCCGCTTTTGTTTGAGCAACAAGTTGCGCTATCTCAAAATACTTTTCAGGTTCTAAGTATTTGAGCGATAAATCTTCAAGCTCTGCTTTGATGGTGTAAATACCAAGCCTATTGGCAAGCGGAGCAAAAATATCAAGTGTTTCACGCGCTATTTTTTTCTGCTTTTCAATCGGCATAAAATTAAGTGTTCGCATATTATGCAGCCGGTCAGCAAGTTTGAGAAAAATAACCCTTATATCATTTGCCATTGCTATGAACAGGCGTCTGAAATTTTCTGCCTGACGTTCTTCTTTTGATTTAAACTTTAATTTCCCTAATTTTGTAACCCCTTGAACGAGGTTTAAAACATCTTCTCCGAACTGTTCTTTTATTGTTTCGGGTGATGTATCAGTATCTTCCAAAACATCGTGCAAAAATGCAGCCATAAGTGTATGAACATCAACTTCAAGCCCCGCAAGTATTTTGGCCACTTCAACAGGGTGAATGATGTATGGTTCTCCGGATACACGCAATTGACCATCATGTGTCTTTTTTGCGAACTTATATGCCTTTTCTACAAGAGAAATTTCTTCTTCCGTATGTTTTTGCTGAACCAAAATTTCCTTTAGTTCTTTGAATGTTTCGACGTCTGACATAGCAGATTAATCATATAAATTACACTATTAATTTTCAATGAAATCCCAAAAATATCCTACATAAGATGTAGTAAATGAACAGAATTCAATATTGATATATTGAAAAAAATTGTTATAATTATGTTGTTATGAGAAGGTATTTTTTATTTTTAATGATGTTCGTGTTCGCAGGGTTCAATATCTGTCTTGCTGACGAAACTCCTGCCGTGAGAAATGCCCAGAATCAGACGCAGACGGTCAAAGATGAACTTCCAGAAGTTAAGGTTGAATTAAGGGAGCAGGCAGGGGTTACCATTCCTGCAGGGATTGTTGTCCCTGTCATAAACATGCAGGAAATATCAACCCAGACTTGTCCTGTCGGTTATAAGGCAAAATTTGTTGCAACAAATGATTTGTATATCGGCGATATAAAAGTTATTCCCGAAGATACCGCTTTTTACGGCTACATAGAAAAAATTAACGATCCGATAGTCGGAACAAATGCCTCGATGAAAGTCAAAATTACAAAATTCATTTTCCCCGACGGTTATGAACAAAATATCAAAGCATACATTTATACAACAAATGATAATTTAATAGGCGGGGAGCTTACCGCACCCGCAGAGTGGGTTAAAATGCCTCACTATCAAGACACTTATCAGGGAATATCATGGATTCACAGAGGCGCGACTTTGCAGATGCGTCCCGGAGGAAAACGTTCAATGGGTGCGCATACAAAGCTACCTGTAGGAGAAAGACATATGATTATTTTTGTTGCCCCATCAGAACTTACTCACACTATAGGGGAGTAAGGTACTTAATAAATTGACAAAATACATTGGCGGGGTACAATTATAATCAGGGATAAAAATATTCTTGAAAGGAATATATTATGAAAAAACTTTTCGTTGTATTAATGTGTATAGCAATGTCGGGTTCTGTTGCTTATAGCAGTGATAATTTCAATGTGAATAATACTCAAGGAGCATACAGTTTAGATGCAAATACGCTGAAGAATTCCATTGTCACAGTGCCTGCGGGATTGACTTTCAAAGGGGTATTTTTAAATCCTGTAAGTTCCGAAACTGCCGTAACAGGACAGGAAGTCAGCCTTGCATTGATGAATGATTTTTATTACAAAGAAAAGAAAGTTGCACCTGCAGGAAGCACCGTAACAGGCACGGTTATTGATGTTTCAAGGGCAAAGCATGGCTCAATTAATGGGAAATTAACTCTGAGATTTACTCATATGATTACTCCGTCAGGGCTTGATATTCCTATATCTGCGGCTGTAAAAACCCCAGATGATAGAGGGACGATAGTCGGCGGAAGTGATCTTATGATAAGTGCAGGAGCAAGAACCATACCTGAATCTGCAAGTGCAAAATCAATGTATGTTCCGGCTTATATGGGAGTGAGTGCTGGAACAGCGGCTGCTATGAATACAGCTGTAGAAACCAACGGTGGGAGCCTTTTAAAATCAATCTGGGATAAGGGGATTGATGTTGAAATTTCGGCAAATACGACAGTTGAACTCATTTTGACTCAACCAATTACCGTTACTCCGACTGATAACTAAAATGAGTTAGTCGGGCAATAATTTTATTTGTTGTTTAAAATAAAATTATCGTGAAATAAATTTAACAGGGATAAAGATGTCTTTACTTGGGAAATATACTATAAACGACGAAAGAAAATTTGATAAAGCCGCAAAAACGGGCGATAACGGTTTTGTTATGCCTGCAGTCACTCGCAATGATGATGATGGTTCAATTTCTTTAAAAAAAGGTTTATTGATTTCCACAATTTTGCACCCTGCGGTTGTCGGTACAGTATGGTTAGTTCTTCTTATATGTGCACTGTTAGGTATTCATTTATCAATTTTAGACAAGCCGAAACCTAAACAAAATACGGATATAGAATTTGTTCTTGTGGATAAAGAAGATACCCCCAGAGATTTAAATACAAAAAATAGGGCAGATATAAATTCACGTTCCGGTGGTATAAATAATCCGAAACTTCCTGTTTCAATGCCATCTTCTTCTGCAAGACCTTCGGCAAAACCTGCAGGTGGAGGAGCACCGAAAACACAGACGCCCAAACCTCAGACACAATCCCTTATGGATAGGGTAAAACAAAGTATAAGTAAGCCTCAACCTCAGGCATCGCCGACGACAACGCAAAAAAATGTTACACCGTCGCCTGTTCCTACACCTGCGGTACCGAAACCTGAACTCGCGAAACCGCAACCTCCGACGGCAAAACCTTCTGTCAGACCGCCGATGACACCCAAAACGGTTCAGAAGCCTACGAATACACCGTTTAAAGTTCCTGTCCCATCAGGCGGAACAACTGCCGGACAGTATGCAACAGGACCAATAAGTGGCAGTGGTTCATCAGATAAAGGCGGGTCAAAAGGTTCGGGCAATTATTCGCCTAATCCGTCACTTGCACCTATCGGCAACGGTTCGGGTTCATCGACTTCAAAAGGAACGGGCACAGGTACGGGAACAGGCAGAGGCTCCGGCAGTGGAGGTGGTTCAGGCTCAGGAGGTGGTAATCCGGGAGGCGGCGGAGGTCGTCCGGGTATTGATGCTATCAAAGAACCTGATTTCGGGCCATATATGAGAGAATTACAACGCAGAATCAAAATGAACTGGGATCCGCCAAAGGGCAACGAAAGTAAACGTGTAGTTTTGTTATTTAAGATTGCAAAAGACGGAAAGCTATTGTCGTGCAGAGTGTTTAAATCTTCAGGTTTGCAAAATGCCGATACGGCAGCATTAAATGCGGTAAAACTTGCCGCTCCGTTCAGGGCACTGCCTCCTGAGTTTAAAGGACAAAGTATAGATATTCAGTTTACGTTTGATTATAACGTATTCGGAGCAACAAGATATTAGAGTAATACAAATATGAGGATAAAATTATGGAATTATTAATCGAATCAATCAAAATGGACTGGCCGGTATTGTTACCGATTTTAATCTGTTCAATACTTGTTCTTGGTGTAGTTATCAACAAATGGTCTTATTTTAAGAAAAACAAAAGAGATATCGCAATTTACATGCGTGAACTTAACAGAGAACTTGATACAAACGATTTGAGAGCGGCACAGGATACGGCTATCAGATGTGGAGGAGTTGTAGGTGAAGTCATTGAAGAAGCGGTAAGAATTTTTAATGAGCAGAAAAAAGGATTTTCAAGAGCGTTTGATATTTCCGCTACACTTGCAACAAGAAAACTTGAATCAAATCTTACAATTTTGGGTACAATCGGCGGTGTTGCACCGTTCTTAGGTTTGTTCGGTACGGTTGTCCGTATTCTTTTGACATTTAAAGATATGGCTGCTGCAGGACATGCGGCACAAGCAGCTGATGTTATGTACGGTATTGGTTCGGCGTTAATCGCTACGGCTTTCGGTTTGGGCGTTGCTATCGTTGCGGTTATTTTCTTCAACCTGTTCCAGTCGGTTGTAAAACATTTTGAAAACGATTTCAATTTGATTAAGTTATTATTCTTAAATTATGTTGATTCTGAAGGACAGGCTCAATCAAATTACACTCCGTCACCAAAGGTTAATTTATAATAGGCAGGGTAATAATGGCATTTGGCAGTGAAAGACAAGGTAAAATATTTTCTGAAATTAATATCACACCGTTAACAGATATTTTCTTGGTATTGTTAATCATTATGATGGTGGTTGCACCGGTATTGCAGTCTAACGATACTCCCGTTGATATTCCCGAAATCAATAACGGTGTAAATATTGAAGAATCAAAAGTTGCGGTTTCGGTCACGGCTGACGGTTTAATCTATGTTAATGGTACTCCGACTGATGTTTCAAAACTTACTGATGCATTGATAGCGGTAAAAGAACCTGATAATGAAAAACAGGAAATTGTAGTAAAAGCAGATAAAAATGTTTCGAGTTCCAAGGTGCTTGATATTATGGATGCTGCGCAGAATGCCGAATATAAAAAACTCATTGTTGCCGGAGAACCTTTAAACAAAAAAGAACAAAAAGTTCTTAAAGAAAATGCACAGCAACAAGAAAATCCGGTTAATATTCCGACGGAGGAAGAATAATGGCAAGAAAAACATTTAACGAAATTAATATCACTCCGTTAACAGATATATTTTTGGTTCTTTTAATCATAATGATGGTTGTTGCACCGTTGTTGGATCAGCAGGGAATCAGTCTTAGTGTTCCTGAAAATGTTGAAGAGCAGCAAATTGACAAAGACCCGCAAATCTTAACAGTTTATGTTTCAAGTGCCGGTAAATATTTTATAAACAATGAAGAAATTCAGGCAGATCATTTGGGTTCTACATTGGCAAACGAAATAAAAAATTACCCCGACGGTCTTTTGATTAAAACAGATGAAGACGCAAAACATGGTGCGGTGGTCACTTTGATGGACAAAGCGCGTTATGCGGGCGTTAAAGCTATATCTATTGACAGAAGCTAGTTATTAATCTAAAAAGGCTCAGTTTGTTAACTAAGCCCTGATTTTGTTTTGTTTATTACTTAAATCTTTTGAGAATTCTCTTACGGTAATGAAACCGGCCATTTGTTTTGATTCTGCTTTTATTTCTTTTCGTATGTCATCAAACATATCTCTTGCTTTTATGCAACTTGGTCCAAAGACTTCAAGTTTGTTTTCTTCTTCATATCTGATGAAATTCTGATTTGTTGCCATTTTTTTACCTTTTTTCCGTATACATTTAATTACGGTACTTTTACCTAAAAACTTTAATTATTTTCCCTATATGTATTAAGTTTTTTTACATACAAAAATTGCCTTTTTTAATAAAAATTCACACAAATTGCGAGTAATAAATTTTTGTTTGGGGTAAAATTAACTTAAATGACTTATGAAAGGATAAAAAGATGTTAAGAACAGGGATAGTCGGATTACCAAACGTAGGGAAATCAACTTTATTTAATGCTTTGACAAGCACCAGAAATGCACAAAGTGCAAATTATCCGTTTTGTACAATAGAACCGAATATCGGGGTTGTTGAAGTTCCTGATGAACGTTTGCCGATTTTGGCTAAATTATGTAAAACCGAAAATATTATCCCGACTGCCATTGAGTTTGTGGATATTGCTGGGCTTGTAAAAGGGGCAAGTAAAGGAGAAGGTTTGGGCAACCAGTTTTTGCAAAACATCAGAGAAGTTGATGCGATTATTCAGGTTGTAAGATGTTTTGATGATGTAAATACCATCCACGTCGAAGGCAAAGTTGACCCGATTAGCGACATAGAAACGATTAATACGGAGCTCGCACTTGCAGATATGGCATCTGTTGAACGCCGTCAGCAAAGAATTTCCAAAGCCGCAAAAGGTAATGATAAAGATGCGATTTTGGAAAACAAAGTTTTAGATAAACTTATGGAGCTTTTGCAGAACTGCACTTTTATAAATATCAAAGAGCATTTTGAAGAAGATGAAATTCCGTTTGTAAAAATGCTCAATTTGATGTCGGTTAAGCCTGTTATATACTGCGCAAATGTATCTGAATTTGATTTAAAAGACGGTAATGATTATACAAAAAAAGTTCAGGAATACGCTGATGAACACGGTGCGGAAATGGTTATAATTTCCGCCAAAATAGAAGAGGAACTTGCCGAACTCGGGGCTGATGAAGCAAAAGAATATCTGCATGATTTGGGAATAGAGGATAGCGGTATAAACAGAATGATAAAATCAGTTTATTCACTTTTAAAACTGCGCACATTTATTACCGCAGGTGAAAAAGAAGTCAGAGCATGGACAATTACCGCGGGAACAAAAGCACCTCAGGCTGCGGGGGTTATTCATACCGATTTTGAAAAAGGGTTTATAAGAGCAGAAATTACCCCGTGCAAAGATTTTATTGAACTTGGCTCATACAATGCCTGCAAAGAAAAAGGGGTTACTCGTCTTGAAGGGAAAGAATACGTAATGCAGGACGGCGATTTGGCTCATTTCAGGTTTGCACTGTAACATTTAAAAATTTCCTTATTTTGTACTATACAAAAATAAAAAAATATGATATTATTTTAACAGATGTAGTATATAAATTTTTTTAGGAAATATATGCAATAATTTTATTTAACTTAAAACCGAATAAATGCAGGTGTAGGCTATATGTACACCTGATTGCATGTATTATAAAAAAATAGAAAAGGATAAGGTATTAACTTTATGGAAGCAAAAACCTTGTTATTGGTTATTGCAGCTATTGCGGTAATAGTCTTAGTTGTGATGCTGATTATTCAAAAAAACAAAGTTAGTGCTGCTTTGTTGTCCGTTCAAAAGGATAAAGATGCACTGGATGAAAGAGAAAAAATCCTCCAAAAAGAAGCAAAAATTAAGGCTCTTGAAGAATTACAAAACGACAGAGAAGCCTTAAATGAGGAAGAAAGAGAAAGACGTCAGGAACTTTCAAGACAGGAACAAAAATTAGCAAAAAGAGAAGATGTTCTTGAAGAAAAAATTCAGGAATACACCGACAAAGAACAGGAAGTTCAGCGTAAAAAAGATGAACTTTTGGAAAAAGAAGATTATCTGGCAGAACTTGTGCAAAAGCAAACGGAAGAATTAGAGCGGATTTCGGGTATGTCTTGTGAAGAAGCCAAAAATGCACTTCTGGAACAACTGAAAAATGATTTGGCACAAGAACAGATGCAACTCATAAGAGAAAACGAAGCAAAAATAAAAGAAACTTCACTGGAAAAAGCACAGGAAATTCTTTCAACAACAATGCAAAGATGTATGATAGAACAGGTTGTTGAAACAACGGTTTCCGTTGTTGCTTTGCCTAATGATGAAATGAAAGGCCGTATAATCGGTCGTGAAGGTCGTAACATCAGAGCGTTAGAAACACTCACCGGTGTTGATTTAATCATTGATGATACCCCCGAAGCGGTTGTATTATCAAGTTTTGACCCTGTAAGACGTGAGATTGCAAAACTTGCGTTAGAAAAACTCATTGTTGACGGCCGTATTCACCCTGTCAGAATTGAAGAAATGGTTGCGAAGGCTCAGGAAGAAATTGACAAAAAGATTTGGACAGAAGGTGAAAATGCCGCACTAGAAATGGGTGTTATGGGACTAAATAAAGAACTTATCAAAACTTTGGGCAGACTTTATTACAGAACAAGTTACGGTCAAAATGTTTTGAAACACTCTTTGGAAGTCGGTCATATTGCGGGAATGCTTGCTGCCGAACTTGGTGCAAATGAAAAAATTGCAAAACGTGCAGGGTTATTGCACGATATTGGTAAGGCTGTTGACCAAACTCAAGAAGGTACACACATTCAACTTGGTGTTGAAATCGCAAATAGATTTGGCGAAAAACCGGAAGTTATTCACGCAATTGAAGCGCACCACGATGATGTTGTAGCAAACACAATTGAAGCTGTTCTGGTCAAGGTTGCCGATGCAATTTCAGCAGGCAGACCGGGGGCACGACGTGATACTTTGGAAATTTACATCAAACGTCTGCAAAAGATTGAAGAAATCGTAAACAGTTACGAAGGTATCAAACAATCATTTGCGGTTCAGGCGGGTCGTGAAGTTCGCATCATTGTTGAGGCTGAAAAATTCGATGATTTAGCTTCCGGCAAGCTTGCAAGGGATGTTGCAAAACGTATTGAAGATGAACTCGATTATCCGGGGCAAATCAGAGTAACGGTTGTAAGAGAGTTCAGAGCAACCGAAATAGCAAAATAGAAATGAATAAAAGCGTAATCAAAATCATATTTTTCGGAGATATAGTCGGCAAACCCGGGCGTTATGCCGTCAGGGATTTTTTGACCGATAAAAAAGAGAAGTATGATTTTGTTATTGCTAACGTTGAAAACGCATCACATGGCTTCGGCTTAACAGAAAAAAATTACAACGATTTTATAGAATATGGCATAGATGCAATGACCTGCGGAAATCATATCTGGGATAAAAAAGATATTTATACCTATATTGATAATGCGGATAAACTTATCCGCCCGATAAATTATCCTGCAGGGGTAAAAGGTGTCGGAAGCCGTATTTTTGAAAAAGACGGAATAAAAATCGGAATTATAAATTCTATCGGCAGAGTATTTATGAATATGGTTGATTCCCAGTGGGAAATTGTCAAAGACGAAATTGAAAAGATTAAAAAAGAAACTCCGATAGTTGTAATGGATTTTCATGCAGAAGCAACTGCAGAAAAAATTTGTTTTGCAAAATATTGTTCCAAATTGGGTTTGAGCGCATTTTTTGGTACACACACACATGTTCAGACTGCTGATGAACAGATTATAAACAATATGGCATACATAACTGATGCAGGTTTTTGTGGTGCAGGTGAAGGGGTTATCGGTATGGAATACCAAACCTCTTTGTCACGTTTTTTGACGGGTATTCCAGAAAGATATGAGGTTGCGCAAGGTACGACAACGCAAGTTAATGCCATTGAGGTTGATATTGATGTAAAAAGCGGTCATGCTTTGGCGGTAAAAAGAGTTTTTTGTAGTAATAGTAAAGTAGAGGAAAGTGGAGATGAAAACTGATTTACACATTCACACATATTTTTCCGACGGTGTTTTTACACCCGAAAAAATTGTGGACACCGCCATTGATGTCGGGCTTGGTGCAATCGCCATAACCGATCATGACAATGTGCTTGCCTATGATGTAGCCCAAAATTACATAAAAGAAAAAGGACTGAATGATAAAATTCAGATTTTGCGCGGAATTGAAGTAAATACCTTGTATAACGATTACGAAGTTCATATTTTAGGATATTTTATGGATGTAAATAATTCCGATTTTCAAAATATGATTAAATCCCAGCAACAGGCAAGGGTAAAACAGACAAAAGAAATTTTGAATTTGCTTGCCAAAAAAGAGGGCATAAGAATTAAATTTGAAGATATTAAAAAACTTGTTGCCCCGAACGGAAGTATCGGGCGTCCGCATATTGCAAGAGCAATAACTTCGGCAGGCGGGACAACAAATGTAATGGATGCCTATGCAAAATACATTCATGTAAATTCACCTGTTTATGTGCAGAGAAAAACCGTTTCACCGCATGATGCCGTTGAAATAATTTATGATGCGGGTGGTATCCCTGTAATTGCACATCCGCATGATTTGGAAAACATGGCAGAGGGCTTGATAAAAGACCTTATGAATTACGGTCTGAGAGGAATTGAGGCTTATCACAGAAAACACTCTCCCGCTATGGTTGAATATTTTTCATCAATGGCCGAAAATTTAGGCTTAATTGTCACAGGCGGTTCGGATTTCCATGCACCGAATATCTTAAACGGTCAGATTGTGCTTGGTAAAAACTTTATACCTGAATGGGTTTACGATAAGCTTATTGAGGAAAAGAAACGGCTTGATTTGGCGGCGGTAAATTAAAAAAATGAACAAGCATTTTTGGAAAATTGAATATTCGCTTACGCTATTGGCAATTTTTGCAGGTATATTGTTTATGATACCGACATCTTTTTCTTCGAAAACTGCTGTTTATATATCAACATGGAACTCCGAATTTAACAAAATTCAGTATATGTTCACTGCTATGAGTGCGCAGGCACAGTCTGATATTGTAAAAAACATGAAAAACACAAATAGTGATGTTTTACGTGAAAGGTATATGATTCAACTTGTCAAACCGTATCTCAGACTGAGTGACCGTCTTAAAAAGAAAAGATATGTTCAGCATTATATGAATGGCAAAACAGTATCAAAAAAAGATTTTTATTATTTTGACATTTTGTATAATAATCAGGACGGACTTATAGTCGGTGTTAAAGATATAGTTAATACAACACCTGACAAACCAGTGTTTTTGATGCTTATAGACACAAATGGGTATAAAAAACCAAACACATGGGGACTTGATATTTTCGGGCTGAATATTTATAAAGATGGAAATGTTACCCCTATCGGCTACGGGTGGGATATTAATACAATGCGTCAGGACTGTTCCAAAAATGGAACGGGGTTATCCTGTTCGCAATTTTACAGAATCGGGGGAGAATTTGTCGAATAATATAAAAAATATCTGTGTTTTTTGTTCATCAAGTGATTATCTTGATGAGATTTATTACAAAGATGCCAAAGAGTTAGGTATACTTATGGGACAAAACGGTTATAACATTGTTTACGGCGGTTCAACTTTGGGAATGATGTGGACGTGTGCATCAGAAGTCAAAAACTACGGCGGAAAAGTTTATGGTGTTATGCCTCAAAGACTTGTAGATATGGGCTGCAGAACTGATAATTGCGATGAGTTTTATTTGGCACAGGGTATGCGTGACCGCAAACAAAAAATGGATGATATATCTGATGCGGTAATTGTTATGGCAGGCGGGTTCGGGACATTAGAAGAATTTACGGAAATGTTTGTACAAAAACAACTCGGGTACAACAAAAAAGCCATTGTAATTTTAAATACCAACGGGTTTTATGATGAACTTTTGAAATTTTTTGAAAAAGTAATAGAGGATAAATTTGCAAACAAATTTACAAGAGATTTGATTTATGTTGCAAAAACTCCGCAAGATGCAATAGATTACATCAAAAATTATCAAGAACCGTTAACCGCCCCGTCAAAATTTGAAATTTATTCAAGATAAATAATAAAAATTGTAAAGAACTTATTGCCCTATTGCCTTAATGCCATATTACCTTTCTTGTTTATGCTAAAATTATATCAATAGACAAGGAGAGAAAAATGGTTGAACAAGAGTTAAGAGATAAATACGAAGTTGTTATAGGTCTTGAAGTTCACGCACAATTAAAGACCAAAACAAAGATTTTTGCCCCTGATAAAAACGAATTCGGGCAGGAACCAAACAGTCTGACAAGCCCGATTACTTTAGGTATGCCGGGGGTTTTGCCGGTGCTTAATAAAGAAGTCGTTAATATGGGTATTTTGGCAGGTCTTGCTTTGAACTGCGAAATCCCATCAAGATGTAAATTTGACAGAAAACAGTATTTTTATCCTGATTTGCCGAAAGGTTATCAGATTTCACAGTATGATGAACCGATTTGCGTAAACGGTCATATTGATATAAACGGCAAAAGAATAGGTATTACAAGAGCACACCTTGAAGAAGATGCGGGGAAACTTGTTCACGCAGGCGCAAACGGTCTTGCAGGCTCTATTTATTCGCTTGTAGATTTAAACAGAGCGGGTACTCCGCTTTTAGAAATCGTATCGGAACCTGATATGCGCTCTCCGCAGGAAGCAAGAGCATATATGGAAGAACTTCGCGACATCGTTCGCTATGCGGGTGTTTGCGACGGCAACCTTGAAGAAGGTTCTATGAGATGCGATGCAAATATCTCTATTATGCCAAAAGGTTCAAAAGAATACGGCACAAGAGCAGAAATCAAAAACATCAACTCGTTCTCGGCACTCGAAAGAGCATTGGAATACGAAATTGACCGTCAGATAGAAATTGTTGAAGACGGCGGGGAGGTCGTTCAGGAAACAAGACTTTGGAACGACGATACAAGAGAAACGCGTTCAATGAGAAGTAAAGAAGATGCCAATGATTATCGTTATTTCCCTGAGCCTGATTTAATGCCGTTAGAAATTTCTCGTGAATGGGTTGAAAAAGTTCGTTCAACAATGCCGGAACTACCAAACCAAAAACGGGCAAGATACCAAAGTTTAGGTCTTAGCGAATACGATGCCAATGTTGTTGTATCTCAAATGGAACTTGCAAAATTCTTTGATAAAGTAATTGAACTGGGTGCAAATCCAAAAACAGCGGTTAATTTCTTGACAGGTGAAATTACTGCATACTTAAAAGAAAATCATGTCGAAATCAACGAAACAAAACTTACACCTGAAAATTTGGCAGAACTCATTGCTTTAATAGAAAAGGGTACAATTTCAAATAATATCGGTAAGCAAATTCTTGTAGAAGATATGATTAACAAAGGCGAAACGGCATCTGCCATTGTTGAAAGAAAAGGTTTGAGCCAAATCAACGACGAAAGTGCCATAAAAGATATGGTCAAAGGTATTGTCGAATCGCACCCGAATGAAGTTGAAGCGTACAAAAATGGAAAGACAAATCTTTTAGGGTTCTTTGTCGGTCAGGTCATGAAAGAAACCAAAGGCAGAGCAAATCCGCAGACGGTTAACAAGTTCGTTCGTGAATTTTTAGAGGGTTAATAATGTCGCTAATCAAACGTAAAAAATCTTCAATGGAAGTTGAAATATTTGCTCAGAGTAAAATTTGTGAGCAGATAATAGGCGATTACATAAAGGACGGGCAGATAAATATTGACCTTCCGCAAAATATTAACCGTGTATTTCTTATTGCAAGCGGTTCTTCGTATCACTGTGCAAGATACTGCGCAAGTCTTTTGGGTTCTGTTGCAAATATTGAAGCACGAGCAATATATTCAAGCGAATTTTTACTTCAACCTAAAATTTCCGACAGCGAAGATATTCTATACATATTTATAACTCAGTCCGGCGAAACGACAGATACAAATTCGGCACTGTTAAGGGCAAAAGAGCATGGGGTTAAAACTCTTTGTATAACAAATAAGGAAAATTCCTCTATTTGGAATGCCTCTCAATACCACATAGCATGCCACGCCGGAGAAGAAAAAAGTATTGCGGCAACAAAATCTTTTACTTCGCAACTTCTTTGCGGTGCGATGCTTGTACTCAAACTTGCACAGGATAAAGGAATTGAGGTTAAAGATTTAATTCGTGATTTGAACGATATTCCTGATGTTATAAATAAGGCTTATAAGATTCATTCAAAAATAAAGCAGACGGCAAGGTTTTTGTCGCGTTACAAAAGTATTGTTATGAGTGCTGATGGTGAGATGTATGCATTTGCAAAAGAGGCTTCGCTAAAGATTAAAGAAACATCTTATATCAATACCTGCTCATATATTTTGGGTGAATTTATGCACGGGCATGTTGCGGTCTTGAACAACGCAAAAAGCGCGATGATTTATATTGCAAATGACGAACTCAATTACACTGCGGTTAAAAACTTAAATAATATCAAAGAGAATTACAAACCGCCAATTTGTGTAATCGGGAATAAGACTAATCAGGTTAAATCAACTTATAATCTTAATATAGACTGTTCAAAGCCGATTATAAAGACATTTGGCTTGCTTGTAATTATTCAGTTGCTTGCGCTTGAAATCGCACTAAAACTCCACCGAAATGTGGATAAACCCCACGGATTGAATAAAGTTGTAAAATAAAGGAGAAAAAATGAAAATTCAATCGATAAATATTATGTGTAAGCCAAAACCGAATTTTACCCAAAGTGAAAGACGCCCCAATATTGACAGAGCGGTCACTGTCGCCGATTTGTACGACATGGAGGACAGAATAAATGCAAGAATTGATAAACAGGATGAGGCAATAGCAAAAGGACTTTGGTATATAACAGACAGTGTAACTTTTAATTACAGTGATGACGATTCGTCACAAACATTAAAACGGATGAAAATACATTCAAATGTATGCGATTCGCTTGTCAGATTAAATCCGATGGAAGACATCAATGATATTCGCTTTGAACAATAATCAGACAAAGTAGCAAATTTTATTTTTTAGTTTTTTATATTTTAATAAGGAAGTTTAAAACGAGATGCAGATAAACAGAATTCAAAATAATACATATACCCCGCAGTTTAACGGGTTTATAAGATTACAAAATTTTGCAAAAGGCGGAGAGATTACAAAAGTTGAAACCTCGCAGGAACTGGATAAAGGACTTGCAGATATAGCACTTAAAAACTTGTTTAGCGGAAATTGGAACAATGTGGGCGAGAAAAAACTTGAACGTGGGAAATTGGGATTGTATGTTGATATAATTCGTCAAACTTTGGGAATTAATATTCCCAGAGTGGGGAAAGAACCTGTAAAGGTCGAAGTCAAACATTTTGATAACGGATACGGTATTAAAGGGAAAGATTATCAAATAACTCACATTCGTGAAGACCAACTAATATGGGAATAGAATATAATGACAAATAAAAAAGGTGCATCTAATTGATGCACCTTTTATTATAAAGGTTCTGGGTTTAGCCCGAAATATCCTTATAATTTAGAAGCAACCATATAAGTTGTTTCAGCCAGTCTTGTAGAATAACCCATTTCGTTATCGTACCAAGAAATAATCTTAACTTGGTTTCCGCCCATTACACGAGTTAATAAAGCGTCAACTGTTGAAGATTGAGAAGTCCCAACATAATCTGAAGATACTAACGGTTCTTCTGTGTAGCAAAGAACGTGTCCGTCAGCACCAGCTTTCAATGCAGCGTTAACTTCTTCAACCGTAACGTCTTTTGAAAGTTCAAATACAACGTCAACCAATGAAACGTCAGGAGTAGGAACTCTCATCGCAAAACCGTCCAATTTACCTTTTAATTGAGGTAAAACTAATGCAACTGCTTTAGCAGCACCGGTTTTTGTAGGAACAATGTTCAAAGCACCAGCTCTTGCACGACGAGGATCTTTGTGACCTGCGTCTAAGATTCTTTGGTCACCTGTATATGAGTGAACTGTTGTCATCAAACCTTTAACAATACCGAATTTTTCATCGATAACCTTAGCAACAGGAGCTAAGCAGTTTGTAGTACAAGATGCCATAGAAATTACGTTGTGTTTTGTTGTATCGTATTCTTTGTCATTTACGCCAAGAACGATTGTAATATCTTCGTTTGTTGCAGGTGCAGAAATGATAACTTTTTTAGCACCGGCAGCAATATGAGCTTTTGCTTTTTCACCATCAGTGAAGAAACCTGTTGATTCAACAACAACTTCAACACCTAATTCTCTCCAAGGAAGAACAGCAGGATCTTTTTCTGCGAAGAATTTGATTTTCTTGCCGTTAACGATAATTCCTTCATCATAAGCTTCAACTGTTCCGTCAAATTTACCCATAACTGAGTCATATTTGAAAATTCTTGCAGCATCTTCAGGTTTCAAACCAGGGTCATTGATTGCTACATAATTGATTTTGTCAAAAATACCTTCTCTGATTGCGGCTCTTAAAGTATTTCTACCGATTCTGCCGAATCCGTTAATTGCTACGTTTACCATAATCTTTTCTCCTTCTTAATTGGTAACTACTATAACATGTCGATATTAACACCAACAAAATCAGTAATCAAGTAAAATTACGGCTTGAATGATTAATATAATGTTAAAATTCCTATTTTGAGCGATAGTATCCGCTGACTTTTGTGCCGTCGGAACGGGTATATGAATTTACATACACAACTCCGCCACCTGACATTGCTTCTCGCTGCAAATCACCATTTGTCGGCATTGTTCCATTGAATGCTTTTGTCTGGGCATCAATTTCCTTTTCATATTTGGCAAATTCATAACTTGACATTGCTCCAACATCTTCACGAGTGAATATTCTTTTATTACCGGTTAAAGGATTTATGTAACCAAATAAATCTGATTGATTTTGTTGTGTTTGAACTTGTTGAGGTATATCAATATTAAATGATTGCAAACCAAATTGTTGTGCGAGTTGATTGATATCAATATCCGCCGCAAAACCAAGAGGAACACCGTTATTTTGTACACCGCCAACTCCTCTTGTTGGAGTGAATGGTAAGTTAGTTTCTTGAATATTTTTTACTACATTAAGAAAATTTTCAGCCATTCCCGTATATTTTCTTTGGTTATTTGGATTAGTTATAAGTTGCCCGTTACGCATTCTGTACATAACTTTTACAGCAATAATATCATCCCGCTGTTTGAGATAATTTCATGAAATTATCTCCATATTCTTTTTGGATTTCTCGTGCGATTTCACGACCTTGATTATTATTCCATGAGTCCATGTTCCATTCTCCCTGTGGATTGTGAGGGGTTTGGTATTCATGACCAATGTCAAAAAGAGTACTCCAGCCAGCTCCATATTTAATATACATTTCAGCACTGCCAAATGTGTGCTTGAATGCATCTGCTTCTACATTCCAAAATTCATGTCCTTTTCTTGAATTTGTTTCAAATCCAAATTTCTTTTGATAATATCCTGTTTTTTGAACTAATTTGTCATTAAATTCTTTTTGTAATTCTTTGTTCTTATAAAAATTATAAGCATCTTTATTTTGTTGTAAAAAATTTGACATCTTTTTCTCCTTTTCTTTTTAATGTCTTTGTAATACAATTGCCGTATGAATTTCCTTGAATATAAAAAATATTTTTTTATAAATGTATCTGCTTTATGGAGTTTGGTTGTTATATACTCTATAATAGTTTATAGCAAAACTGATTGTCCCCCACCTGCACCAAATGATTTTATATCATCATGTGGCTTTAGTGAATCTGTTACTATAGCTTTGAGTATAATAATTTTATTATGGTTATTTGCTTTTACTGTTTTGGAAATTTTGATTAGAAAATATTTAATCGAAAAAAAGTTCCCTAATTTTAAATTAAACCTAAAAATTAAGATACCAAAGTTAATTGTTGCTATTTATAATGTAATATTTTCTATTGGATTTCTGTCGGCTAGTTTTTTCTTTTTTATTGCTGTAATACTTTTATTCATAGCAATGATTATGTGGATAGTTAATTTCTTTTCATTATAATGTTCTTCTTTGTTTTGTATTATAATCTATCTTTCATTTGTTTTAAATTCCACTAATCCGTCACTACTATTTAGAGGGGATTTTGTCGGCGAAAAAATGATTTCATGTTAAAATATACCTATGAAAGAATATGATTTCTATATTGTGCCGACCCCTATCGGAAATTTAAATGATATAACTTTAAGAGCAATTGATGTTTTAAAATCTGTTGATATTATAGCCTGCGAAGATTCAAGAGTGACTCAAAAACTTCTTAATCACTATGATATAAGAACAAAATGTCTTTCCTACCACAAATACAACGAAAAAGAACGAGTTGAACAAATTACAAAAATACTTGAATCGGGCAAAAAAATGGCGCTTGTATCCGATGCTGGCACTCCGCTTGTGTGCGACCCCGGAAGCGTTATAGTAAAAGAACTGCGCAATAAAGGCTTCAGCGTAACTGCTTTGCCCGGTGCAAATGCCGTTATAACTTTTCTTTCGCAAATATCAAGAGAGGATGAAAGTTTTAGTTTTGTTGGTTTTTTGCCAAAGACCGAAAACAAAATTCAGAAACTTGTAACAGATTATGAAGACAGGGATTTTATTTTTTACGAATCCCCAAACAGAATTTGTCAGACTTTAAATATCATAAAATCTGTTCGCCCGAATGCCAAAATCGCGCTCGGGCGTGAACTTACCAAACTTTTTGAGGAAGTTATCATTGATAAAATCGATAATGTTATCGAACATTTTGTAAACAATGCCCCCAGAGGCGAATTTGTTGTTATGGTTTTCAGAATTGATGAGATGTCTGATGACGATGAAATCAGAAAACGTGTAGAAGTCTTACAGGACAAAGGTTTTAGTCCGAAAGACATTTCCGTAATTCTGTCGGAATTGTACGGATACAACAAAAATAATGTCTATAAAATTTCCATAGGTAAATAGTTGTTAAGTATTTTACTTTTTGGGTTAATTCATGCTAAAATTTTAGTGGAGAGAAGTTAGTTTTAAGGGAATGTATTCTTGAATTTTAATTCACTGAAAAAGATATTATTAACCGTATTGCTTGTTTCGGTTGCACAGATGCCTGCATTCAGTATTGAAGATGTTTGGGGCTCAAGCATGGGCATAACCGAAGATGCAATAAGACAAAACGCATCATCCAATACTGTATTTGACGCATCCACCGTGCCTGTTGATACCCCGTCGCAGGTGCAGGCACAGACTTCATCTCCGCTTGTCACCCCTGAAATTACTTCAACTTCTCTCAATGCGGATAAAGAAAACCGAACAATCAAAGAAATTGAATTTTTTGGTCTGAATTCACTTCCGCAGGATGAAATTTTATCCCAGATGAAAATGAAAGTTGGCGAACCTTACAGTCGTTCTGACATGCAGGATGATTTAAAAGCCATTTACGAAACGGGTTATTTTTCGGAAAAAATGAAAGCTGTTCCTACTAATAATGATGATGGAACAGTTACTATTAAAATTATCGTGGAAGAAAATATTCCTGTAAAAGACTTTACTATTGATGGAAATACCGTAATTTCAACGGAAGATATTCTCAATATTCTTGAGGATATGAAAGGTAAACCCCAAAACATTTCAAAACTTAATGACGCAATAGCAAAAATTCAGGATTTATACATGCAGAAAGGCTATATTCTCTCCAGAATAGCTTCTGTAACAGACGATCCCGACGGTACAATAAATATCGTAATCAAAGAGGGTATAATTGACAAAATCATGATTGAAGGTAATGAAAAGACAAAAGATTATGTCATTGCAAGAAATATCCTCACCGAACCGGGTATGGTCTATAACGAAAACATGATTAAAGAAGATCTTGTCAGGCTGTATGCTACTCAGGCATTTAAAGATGTTACAAGAGAAATTGAACCCAGTGAAGAAATTGAAGATGCCTATGATATTACAATAAGAATTAAAGAGCAGCGAACGGCAAGTATTTCTGTTGGTGGTGGTCTTGATACCGCAACAGGTCTTTTCGGATCTGTCGGAATTTCCGAAAACAACTTCAGAGGCAGAGCAGAAAGAATTTCTTTAACAGGTTTAGCCGGTACGGGTGTTATTATGAATGATAATTCAGTCGTAAATCACATGAACTTGCAAGCTGAATTGAGTTATTTCAAACCGTATTTCTTTAACTCCGATACTTCTTTGAATACAAGACTATTCTTCAGAGATTTTGGTTCTTATCAGGTTCCGATGGCAATTGAACAGAGATTTGGCGGTGAATTCACTGTTGCTCATAAATTTAAGAAAAATCGTCATGCAACCGCAACCTTTGGTTTGGGTGCAGAAAATATCAATGTTAAAGAGGGCGACAGAAAGAAAATTGAAAGTTTATACAGAAAGTATGACATACCATTGTCGGAACGTGCAAAACAACTTGAAGGCGGTCTGTTCCTAACATTAAGTCCTGCGCTGATGTATGACACAAGAGATTCCGCAACGATTACTCGTCATGGCACAATGGCAAGTCTGAGATTTGATGAAAGTATCGGGTTGAATGGGTTTGATAAAACAAACGGAAAACTCACGGGTATGATTAAACAGTACATCCCGATTGCAAAGAAATCTTCGTTGTCTTTGTCCGTTAAAGGTGGCGGTGCAATTCACGGGCATATACCGGAAGTTATGGCATACCGTTTAGGCGGACCTTATTCAATAAGAGGTTTCAAGATGAGCGGAGTCGGTACGGGTAACGCATTTGTTATGGGTTCGGCGGAATTTGCAACCCCTATACCGTTTATGGATAGAACGAGAATTGCATTCTTGAACAACTTAAGATTCACGATGTGGTTAGATGCTGGTAAAGTGTTTAACGAAACTGTTTCGGATAAAATTTATGACAGACCTATGTATGCTGTATCAGCCGGTGTTGGGTTGAAAGTGTTTATTCCAGGAATGGGACCGCTTTCTATCGATTATGGTATTCCGCTTACAAATCCGGGTAAGAACGGTTCAAAAAGTGGCTATTTCACATTTGGGGTAGGAGATTTGATGTATTAATCACCTAACTTGAAAATTCAACAAAGAATATTATAATAATTAAATATAGATTACAGGAGGTTGTATGAAAAATTTGAAATTAATGGCATTACTTATGAGCGCAGGGGTTATATTGTCCTGCGCAAACAGTGCAAATGCGGAAGTCGGATATATTGATTATGAGCGTGTTTTAGAAAGTTATCCTGCTGCACAGTCAGCGGTAAAAGAAATTGATGCAAAAACTCTTGAGATTCAGCAGTACATGCTTGAACAGGAAAAACAGTATAAAAATTTGTCAACTCCTTTGCAAAAGCAAAACTTTGAAACTCAGACTGCAAATACTTTGAAGGCAAAACAGGAAGCCTTGATGAAATTACAGCGAGATAAAGAATCTCAGATTTTAAATCAGGTCCAGGCTGCAGCAAAAGCAATCATGATTGCACAAAGGCTTGATGCGGTTCTTTCAGATCAAGTTGTATTTGTCGGCGGGGTTGATATAACTGATCAGGTTATTTCAAAACTGAAAGGACAATAAAAATCCAAATGAATTATACTGATGACGGCAGACAATATCATACAGGATTAAAGGAGGGGGATGTCGGAAGGTATGTAATACTTCCCGGTGACCCAAAGCGTTGTGAAAAAATCGCACAGTTTTTTGATAACCCCGTAAAAATTGCGGATAAACGCGAATATGTCACTTATACAGGTTACATTGACGGAGAAAAGGTCAGTGTAACATCAACAGGTATCGGTGGACCTTCTGCTGCGATTGCTTTGGAAGAACTTGTAAAAGCGGGTGCGCAAACTTTCATTCGTGTAGGGACATGCGGAGGCATCGATACAAACGTAAAAGGCGGTGATATTGTTATTGCAACGGGAGCGGTTCGCGCGGAAGGCACAAGCAAAGAATATGCGCCGATAGAATTTCCTGCGGTGGCTAATCTTGATGTAATAAATGCACTTGTTAAATCTGCTAAAAAACTTGACTATAACTATCACACAGGGGTTGTTCAATGCAAGGATTCTTTCTATGGACAGCATTCTCCGCAAACCATGCCTGTTTCGAACGAACTTTTAAACAAGTGGGAAGCTTGGAAACGTCTTGGATGTTTGGCTTCCGAAATGGAATCTGCTGCACTGTTTGTTGTCGGAAGTTATCTTCGCGTAAAAGTCGGTTCGGTATTTCTTGTTGTCGCTAATCAGGAAAGAGATAAAGCGGGGCTTGAAAATCCGATTGTTCATGATACTCAGAAAGCAATAAAAACTGCTATTGAAGCGATAAAAATTTTAAAAGGATAAAAGTATGTTTGGCAAAAGCAGAATGGAATATGTAATAAAAACTTGTCCTGTTGATAATGCCCAGGAATTACAAAATCTTCTTAATGAAATGTCGATGAAAGGCTGGGAACTATACAGTATGACTGAAGTCGGTGGGGAAGAGGATGAAAATGGTCAGTTGAACTGTATTTTTATGCGTGAGGCAAAATCTGCGGTTATATCAGAGGATATAATAAATATTTCGGATTTCAAAAGCCAGATGGAAAAAATGCTTTCTCCTAAAATGACAGAATATGAAAAATGTATTGAAATACAGTCTAAAATCAAGCAAAAACGTAATGAAATTAATCAAGTGAAGGCACAACTTGACGGTGAAGCACCTGTTTCGCGTAAAAAGTTAAACGATAAAATATCATCAGGCTTAAAAGCACTTGATGATTTAAAAGGGGAACTTAACAAAGCAACATCACCTGATTTGATGTATTCAAAACTGCATGAAGAAAAACTTGCTATTTATTTAAGCGAAGAACTTTTGGGTTTTGTGGACAGTGAACGTGCATCTTATGAGGATGAACAACTTGTAGCGCAAACCGTCAAATCAAGACTTGAAATGACTGAAAATTACGGCTATGTTATTCCCAAAGTCGTTTTTAAAGACGATGAAAATCTTAATCCGTGCGAATTTTCTATAAAAATTAAGGGTATGGAGGTTTTCAGAGCGGTTGTTTATCCTGAGCACAAGATGTTTTATGCAGATGAACTCCATACCGAACACAAAATAAAAAATTCGATTAATTCGGAAGATGAAATAACGGGCAAAAAGGTTATCTGGGTCGAAAAAGAAAAGGCTAAAGATTTTTGGCAAACAAGTATGACTTCATCAGAATATATCGCAAGAGCTCTTGAATATATAGCGGTAAAGCATGTAGAAGATTTGCTGGATTATGAAGATATTGAAAAATATCTTGATGTTGTTGAAAAGGAAAATCCGTATTTGATAGATAACATTATTCCTGAGATTCTTGGCTATGCGGATATTAAGTATATAATGGTTAGTCTTATAAAAGAGCATGTTTCGATTAAGAATATAACCTACATTTTTGAAAAGATAAATGATTTTGCAGATGATGGTTCAAAGGTTGATATTATAAATAAAATTCGTATTGCATTGTCACGAAGAATTTGTTCAAAATATACAAACGATGATGGTGAAACAATAAGTTTATTTGAGTTGTCTGATAAAACTTATTCTGAATTGGTGCTTGGTTGTGACGATTCAGATGAATCAATAATTAAGATTGATGCGGATTTTGCGGAGAAACTCGCAAACAAAATTAAACGTAAAGCTAAAAAACTTGGTATTTATGAACCAAAAATTATGGTACCGATTGAATACAGGCAGATTTTATTTACCTTGTTAAATCTTTATATCAAAAATATTGTAGTTATTGCACAGGAAGAAATCGGCGCATCATTTAAAACAGATATTATCGGAGAAGTTTAAAGCTTATTTCCCAAAAAATTTCATTATCTTATCAATCAGACCTTCGGAATTTTCTTCAATACCACCGTTTTGAAGTTTTTCGATTTTATCTTTGATAATTTTATAATCAGCAGGACTTTTAACAATTTCTATATAGTGCTGATAGAGTTCAATGGCCTTTGAGTTTGCTCTTGTTTTTTCATAGGCTCTGCCCAAATTCTTTAGCGCATCAAGATCATTTTGGTCAATATCAATTAATTTTTCAAGGTAATTGACCTGTCCTTGGTAATCGCCGATACTTTCTCTGTATGCGGCAAGTTTCCTAAGAGCCTCTTTGTTTTTCGGGTCTTTTTTAACGATTTTTACATAATATTCGCTTGCGTGGTCAACTTCTTTGTTGCTTTCTAAAAGTGCCGCAAGTTCAAACAGCAAATCAATATCATCGTCATTAATCTGAACAGCATTGAGGTATTCGTTAATAGCTATATCGTAGTTCCCTCTTACAATATTATACCTGCCCCAGTTTAGGTGAGAGTTGTATTCATCTCCTTTTTCATCATATACAAGTGCTCTCATCTGATAAGTTAGCGGTGAATTTGGTGAAAGTTTGTTGTATTCGTCAATACATTCCAGCGCCTGGTCAAACTTCTTTGCAGAATAAAAATACTGTGCTTTTAGTGTGAAATATCTTGGCGACTGTTTGAGTTCTTCGCTAAGATTGTTTAAATTCGTATATGCTTCTTCAACCTGTCCGATTTCAAGCATACATTGAATCTTTAGCAACTCGTCATTTGTAAATTCGATCGCTGTTTGAGCATTCCCGCTTTTTAGGTAAACAGCTGCAAGCCCCTCATTAATTTTTGGGGTATCAAAGCCTTTTTGTTTCGCACGCATAAGAGTATCGATGGCTGACGAATATGCTTCGTCTTTCATATACATATCGGCAAGTTGTAAAAACATTTCTTCATGGACGTCGCTGCCTTCAAGCAGAATATTAAATTCATCAATAGCTTTCATATCCTGCCCCGCCTGCTTATAAAGATTTGCAAGTGTAAAACGGGTCATTGCAGCCTGTGCGCCTTCAGAGCAAAGCCCCAGAGCCTTTTTAAAATCGCTTATTGCAAAATCAAGTTTGCCCTCAATTGAATTTTTATTCCCTCTGTAAACATAATATTTATAAGCATCGGTGTCTTCATAAATGGTCATTAATTGCTCATAAGCAAGCGGATTTGTAACGTCACGCTTTAAAATTTCGTGATAATAGCCTGCCGCTTCTTCCGGCCTGTCAAGAATTAAAGATAAATGCCCTAAACGCTCCAAAATCCCCATATTATCAGGGTTTGCTTCAAACTCTTTTTTATATTCGTTATACGCTTCTTCGTACTGTTCATTTGCTTCAAACTGTTCGGCAAGCTGCAAACTCATTTATTATCACTCCTTATTTACAATATATTTATGCAACAATTATAACATCAACAGGGATTTTGTAAAATCAATTATAAAAATTTTGTGCTTTTTCCATTCCTTCATCAAGATAAAATTCAATACCTTCAACTGCGGTTTTGAGTACGGGTTTTAGTTTATCCAACTGATATTTATAAAAATTTTGTAAAACAAACTCTTCTGCAGGAATTGGAGGTTGAGGTCCTATCCCGATTTTGAGCCTTGCAAAATCCTGAGTCCCTAAACTTTTTATAATTGATTTAATTCCGTTATGTCCGCCATCAGAGCCGTTTAGCCGAAATCTGATTTTGTCAAGCTCAATAGAAATATCGTCATAAACCACAAGCAAATCTTCTATACCTATTTTGTAATAGTTCATAACGGCAGAAATTGCATTCCCTGACAAATTCATATAAGTTGTCGGTTTTATAAGGATAATTTCGTTCAGTCCGTAGTGAAATTTTGCTAAATAACACTGAAGTTTTTTGTTTTCTTTAAACTGAACATTATTTTTTATTGCCCACTTGTCAGCCACCATGAACCCTGCATTATGCCTTGTCCATGTGTATTTTTCACCGATATTGCCTAATCCTGCAACTAATTTCATTTTATCCTCATCTTTGCGATTTTAATCCAAATAAATATTACCACAATGGTATAGAAAGTTTAAGGTTTCAAAAATAATAATTTGAAAATAAATTAAAAGAAATCAAAATTTTAAGGAGATATTTATGAAAAATAAAATTACTAAAGAAAAAAGTTCGCAAAAGGTCATTGATTTTTTGGAGAAAAATTCTCTGCACAAGAAAGATTTTGCGGAAATGATAGGGGTTACACTATCTTATGTTTACAACCTGATAGATGAAACCATACCGTTTTCAACCCGTTCGACTACATTAGAGCGAATTGCAACCGTTATGGATATTGAACCGGAAGAATTTGAAGAATATAAAATTCCGCAAGAGCCGATTTTAAAGGATGATTCGGTTGAATTTATAAAAAGCACACTAAAACAAAAGAAAATGAGTATGGTGAATTTTTTGAAATCTTTTCCGCGCAAAAAACGTGTACACATAGTTGATATGCTGCGCGGTGCTTATCCTCTGCCCATTGATTTTAAAGAACTTGTAATGGTAGGCGAAACGCTTGATTTAGACAGAATAGATATTTATAACCTGTGGGAAGAGCGTATAAAACAGGTTTTGGAAATAAATGGTATGAACATGAACGCAAATTCGGCACTTATAAATTCCATGCTTGAATGTGCAAGAAAATATATTGAAATATAAAATAAAAAAGATGTGATTTCTCACATCTTTTTTATTTAATCCCAAGTCCGTTTTATTGTCGTATTTGGTCGAACGACCGGATTATTCCCGTAAGCGGGAGGTTCATATTTTATCTTGTTTTCTTTGCAATAAATTTGAATTTCAAACTCTGAATACCCTATGGTTCTAAGCCCATCAAATATATTTAGAGAATTATGTGTTTTGCCGAAAACTTGTTGTCTTGCAACATCCATATTGCCGGCAGGCGGAATTTCATCTTCCCCTGATTTCATACCTTGAGGGGTTGGTTTGAATATTCCCCCTGCTTTCTGAACATTAGGTCTGCCATACAAAGTTGAATTACTGTCAAAAGTAGATGAAGTTTCAATATCTAAAGGTTGGCTATAATCTTTTTTAGGAGGAATATCCAACTCTATATCTTTAGTATTATCTTCGCCGTATTTTCTGTTAAATTCACGTTGCAAACTATTTAATTCATTTTGTAATCGAACACGGTCAGCAGGGTTATCTGCATATTCCAGTTCAAATTCCAAACCATCTATAATTTCTAATAACTCTTCTTTGGTGTATTCCTCGTTTGCCATAGCACTCACTCCTATATTTATATATTGTATATATATATAAAATATATATACAGTTCAAAATTGCCTATTTGTAAAGAAATATTACAGGCCTATGAATGACAAAAAATATTTTTATCTGTTTTAATTATGTTATGCGAATTACTTTATTGAATAGTATTAATAGTATTTTTAGCCCTTTAAATTCTCGGATAAATTCAAAATCAAGAAATCTAAAATTTAAACAAGAGGATTTTTATGTACGTATCAAAGGTTACGGATATAATTCAAATTGGGCAAAAAAGGTAATAGAAACTGCAGATAATGTTGTAAAATTTATTCGGCAAAAGTGTGATTTTGAAAACACATTAAAGAAGATTTCAAAAGGGGTGACAGAGGCAAATAAATTGCTCCCTGATACGGAAAAATGTCTGCATACAGGGGTTTTGAGAGCCACAAGAAACGGTTGGAAGCATACGGATTTGGCTAATGATGGCAGTTATTTTATTACAACTTATGGTACGAATAAAGACAACAAGTATAAAATTTATGCAGACAGATTTGAATATACAATAAAACATCCACTTAAAAATCCTTATAAAGACATAATGTTGACCTGTCCGATGCATGAATGTTTCTGCGGTAAAATATTGCTTCACCCTGACGGGAAGTATATAGATAATTCATTTAATCATGTAAAATCCATTTACGATGATTTATACGGTAAATACATATCATCAGGTAGTGTAAGAAAGCAAAATTTGCAGGAAATAAATTCTTCAATCGCGGAAATACGCTGGATTTTAGCACATACCACCCCTTGGGAACGAGGAAGTGATGCTATATCAAATGTTTTTATTCGTACGATTTATAAGGCAATGGGCATAAAATCATATCCTTTAAAAAAGAATATCTCTCTTGATTTGCAGGCATATTGCACCAATCTTGGCGATTATAAAAATAACTTTGCAGATTATTTTATCAAAAAGCCAAAAGTAATTGAGTAGTTAATTTAAAAATTAAGAGATTTTTATTTGCTAAAAAACTCTCATTGTCAATGTTTTCATTCATTAATTCTAAAATTGTCAGCAAAAAATATTTTTACGGAATTTATAATACTATGCGTATCACACCAGTTACTGAAACTAATACTAATACCTACAACAGATCCGGCGTTCAACAAATTAAACCTGCTTTCAAGGGTGGGATTACTCATACGGTTAATAAACAGTCTTGTTATTTTAGACGTGGGGTGTATGTTTTATCTTCAAAAGGATATGAGGATATTGAAAATCTTTTTTATGGAATTTTTAATAAAAATGACGAGTTAAAAAATATGCTTATTATTGGCATTGGAAATTCACAAGAGCCTTTTTCATATCTTGCAACAATTAAAGGTATATTGAGAACCAAACCGTTAAATAAAAATGTAGATTTATATACAATAGATTTACAACCTAAGCCTGAGCTTCAAGAACTAAAACGGCAGGCATTCCCGGATTTACGTGATTATGAAAAATACCCAAAATTTGCCAAAGAAAGTTTCGTAAAAGATGATTATGAAAATTGGCTGGATGTTCCAAAACAGGATTTTAAGTATGAACCGATTTATCATTTACTGGATTACGAAAAACAACAAACGAAAAAACCTTATGACAGAGTAAACGATGAAGTATTTGAATTTTTGAAAAATACATATAATAATCCCAAAAAATCGAAATGGAACAGTCTTGTTCAGGAGGTTATCAAATATTCTCCTGATAATAAATTTGATGTCATATCTGCAAATAATGTTCTTGGCTATATTATGTCTGATGCCGATTATATCAATACATACAGACATATTATAAGAACTCTTAAACCTGACGGATATTTTATAACTGATCCCTATGAACCGGAAAATATTGTAATATACAGCGGTCTAATGGATAAACTGAAAGAAATTTATAATGGAATTTATCAAAAAATCAGATAAAAGCTGCGCTTGGCGCGATATATCACTTCGCTCGCCTTCGACGTGACTTCGCTGTTTGCTTTTAGTGGCAAGTATGCCGCAAGCAAACAGGCTCCGCACTTGGCTCGCTCGTTCCGAACGTAAAACAGCGTTCTCATTGCTCCCAAACAAAAATAAAAAGGATAGAAAAATCTATCCTTTTTATTTTGCGCTTGGCGCGATTCGAACGCGCGACCTATCCCTTAAAAGGGGAGTGCTCTACCTGCTGAGCTACAAGCGCTTATATGCTATTCAATAATCTCGGCTCAACCGTGCTATTCAATCCTAGCAAGAACAAATTTTATTGTCAACTTTTTTTTTAAACGCTTGCGCCCCCGTCTTGGTTAATTTTGTCACTAACTTTTTTGGATACTTCGTTTTCTTTTTCGTAATTAAGAACAAAATCTGTTGCTTCACTATCACGTGCTATTGCATCCTGCAAACCTATAATTTCATCCAACGCTAAATTGTTCACATCAGCTTTGTTTATATTCTTCATAAATTTATTGTATTTCTTCTGGATTTCAGGAGCAAAACCTCCCAGACCTGCTCTCATTGAATACCATTTATAAAAATTGTACAGAACCAAATATCTTTCGGGGTTTTTCTTACTGAAAACAAACATCGGTTCTGTTTTGAATTTTAAACCGCTCATAGTGATAAATGACAAATACAAAGCCGCAAAACCTCTTTTTTCACAGATAAACCCTTCTTCCTCAGCTATATTTTTTAATAGTTTATCCGCATTAATTATCGTGTAAACCTTTGTACCTGATGCTTTTACATAACCAAGAAGTTTTTCCCCGTCACAATTTGTCTGCGCAACAATAGCTTTAATATTCTCTTTAACCTGTTTTACCAAATCTCTTGATTTTGAATTAATTGTAATATCCGCACTTTCACTAAGAATAGTTTTTGATAAGTCGTTACCCGCGCTTGTATTACGACAGGTTTTTAACATTTTTTTTAATCGTCTTTTTTTGACATATAAAGCACAGATTCGGATTATTCTTCTGAAAATTTTCATAGAAAAATTATAATGAATCCTCTCTTAATTTTCGTCATATAGATAAATGAAATAATTATACCAAATCGTCTTCTTCCAAATCTTCAATCGGAAGAGTAAAGCCAAATGTTGCACCATGTTCGGGGGCTGAATTTACAAAAACATGCCCGTGATGGTGCTTTTCAATAGTGGTTTTTACAAGGTGCAGACCCAATCCGGTACCTTTAACACTGTGAGTTTTATTTTCGACACGATAAAATCTTTCAAAAACTTTCTTCTGAAATTCAGGCGCTATACCTATGCCCTCATCTCTTACAGTCAAAACAACTTCGTTATTATCCCTGTATAATTTAACTTTTATAACAGAATTTTCCGGAGCATATTTTATTGCATTTGACAGGTAATTTGTCAAAGCGCGCGCAATAGAATCGTAATTGCAATTTACCATCGGAAGATTTTCGTCTTTTTCGACTTCAATAGTCAAATGATGTTCTTTTAGAAGTGTCTGAACTTCATGAACGCAGTAATCAACAAGTTGCGAGAGGTCATTTTCGCTTTTTTCTATTTTTGCGTTTGAATCAAGTCTTGAAAAATCAAGAATATCATTGACCATATTTTGTAGTCTGACGATTTCGGTGTGCAAGGTTCCGATAAACTCTTTCTGCGCATCATAATCAAAATCGTTGCCCATATCGTAGAGTGTGTCAATATAACTTCTCAAAACTGTTACAGGTGTGCGAAGTTCGTGTGAAACATTTGAAATAAACTGAGCTCTCATTTGATTCATTTCAGATTCTTTTGTGACATCAATCATAACAATGATGTAACCGACATAATCGTGATTTTGGGTGAACATCGGGGAAATTATTGATTTAAGTGTCTTGTCATCAAGTTTTATATTAAAAATGACAGGCTTTGATGCCCTTTCTTCAAGTGAAAGTTTTTTGTATTCATCGATTTTTTCACTAAAGCAGAAATTCCCGTCAGAATCGACATAATTTTTTATATTGGTATTTAATAATTGGTCGTCCTGAAGCTCAAGAAGCTCTTTTGCGTGTGCATTGATAAGAGTGACAATGTCGTTGTTATCACAGACTATAACCCCGTTTGCTATACTCATCAAAACAGCCTGTAGTTTGTTTCTCTCAAGGGTTAATTGTTCTACATTTGATTCTTCGTAAATGTGTAGTTTATTAGACATGTCATTAAATGCGTTAAAAAGTTCTCTGATTTCCTCGCTGACATCTTCGCTTTCAATTTTTACCCCAAATTCCTTTGAAGATATCCGTTTAACGCCATCTCTTAATATTTTTAGTTCTCTTGTTATAAGGTATGTGTTAATTAAAACAACAAATGCAAAAACAAGCCAAACGACCGTAAATACAAACATTATTGATGCTCTTGTGGTAGATGAAACTTTTCCGACAATGTTACCCGATAATCCTATTGTTACTGAACCAATATTTTCGCCGGTTTGTAGGCTTTTCATTGGTGAAGATACAGTAATATTTGATTTTTCATTTTTATGAATATTTTTATTCCCGGTTTTATATATTAAATTCCCGTTTTTATCCCAAAATTCAACAAATGTAATGTCTTTGTTTGATTTTAAAATTAAATCGGAATGAGTTTTTAAAATTTCTTTTTTTTGTTTTTCGGTTGTATTTTTGATTAAATCCGAGCTTTCAACAGCAAGAGTTTTTGATATTATCTGACCAAATCCGTGGTAACTTGTATTTAGATTTTTCTGAATGTTTATAGATGAAAATATTGCAATTGCCATTATAAGCAAAGTGCTAAATACTAATCCGAAAATTATTAAACGATTTTGAGTCGAGAAACTCTGTTTGTGTTTTTCATTCATATTCAGATTATAACATAATTTATGAAATTTGCTAAAATATGACATTCATTTATTTTTTGAATATGCATAAAATTTACTTATCAAAATCAATTCTCAAAACTTCATAAATATCCATTTTCTTGGATTTTCCACGAATTTGAACTTCTTTGATTTTTATCACATCGGCACAGTCTGAGATGTAATTATACGTTGTGGAACTTACAAGCAGATTTGTTTTGTAAACTTTGTTATAACCTTCAATTCTGCTTGCTAGGTTTACGCTATCGCCGATGGCGGTGTATTCCATTCTGTTTTCGGTTCCGATGTTTCCGATAAACACTTCGCCGGTATTAATTCCTATACCTATTTCAAAACGTGGCCTGCCCTGTTCAAGCCATTTTTCTCTTAAATAATTTACTTTTTTAAGCATTTCATAGGCGCATTTTACGGCATTTTGGGGGTGATTAATATCTTGAATGGGTTCACCGAAAATTACCATAATCGCATCTCCGATGAATTTGTTTATAACTCCGTTATACTTACGAATAATCGGCTCCATTTGGGCGAAATATTCGTTAAGAATTTTTGAAACTTCATCTGCGGGCATCTTTTCGCTAAGGCTTGTGAATCCTCTAATATCTGAGAATAATATCGTTACAACCGCTCTTTTCCCGCCTAAGCCAAGATTTTCGATATCTTTTACAACATTTTGCATAACGTCTTGTGAAAGATATTTACCCATTGCGTTTTTAATCTGTTCTTTGTTGCGACTTTCGTTGAGAAACTTAAACGTATAAGCAAAAATTGCGGTTACAAACTGACAAATAAGCGGAGAAGAATATTCCGTTATGTAACCGTTAAATGCAAATATTGAAACAACAAGCAGGTATAGCAAATCCATAAATATCAATAAGGTCAGCCCTTTGATGAATTTTGCCCGTATTATTATTACGAAAGCAGGAATGCAAAGAAGTATAAACAGTAATATATTAATTCCTACTCCCGCATTGTATACAGATAATCCGGAATCAAGATTGTCATATACGGTTGCCTGAATATCAACTCCGGGGTGTCTTGTTCCCATAGGGGTACGCAAAATATCAGCGCTCGGACCTGAAATATTTTCACCAATAAAAATAACTTTATTTTCAAATAATTCAGGATCTATTAAGGCATCAGTCCTTTCAGGATCATACAACTCAGGTGCATTTTTGGGGGTGATGCCTTTTTTGAGGGCTTTGTATGTATCAAGAAGTCTGGATGCCGAAATTGAATTATGAGAATAATCTAACTGTTTGTTTTCATACCATAAAAAATTATAATATCTTACAGGAGTTAAAAATAAACCGTCTTTGTATATATAAGGAATTTTAAGTCCGGTTGACGGTACAGTTATGAAATTCTTGTCAATGTTGACATCATTCGTTCCGTTAGCTATAAGATACATTTTAAAAGACAATGACGGATAATAAGAATTTCTTATTTTTACAATATTTATGGTATCAAAAACGAAATCAGAAGTTTTGTCTTTTTCAATTTTAACAGAACCAAAATGTTTTGTGTTTTTTCTTAAATTCTCGGAATAACTTAGAATTCCGTTATAAGGGCTTTTTGCATCCTTTTGTCCATCTTTAATTACATTTAAAGCGTGTTTAGTGCTAAAATTATTAATAAATCCTGAATCCGAATTATCACTATCTTCCTCCGGAACAAAACCTGAGATGAGGTTATCCATTTTTGATATTTGTTTAACAAAATCAGGAGCATTATTTTTTCCGTCGTCTCTGACAGAAATATATGTGATGTCAAGTCCTATGACTTTAGGTTTTGAATAGGTATAAAAATAGTCAAGCAAATCCGTGATAATAACTTTTCTATAATCATTACGCCAATTATATTTTTGATGAGTTACATCATCAAAAACTACTTCAATAATATCACCGTTAGCATATGCACTTTTTGAAATAACCTTCGACATCATAAAACTGTCCGCAAAAGGTTTTATAAATCTGTTTGCAACAAATATAAACACCAAAATCAATAATAAATACAGAAATAGCGAATATAAATAAAAACGTCTATTTTTTATTTTTCTCATACAATAAAGCCCCTTATACTAATTTTATGATATAATAAATTTTGAAAAAAGGACAAATTATGAACATAAATTTACTTGATAATCTAAAATCAAATAAAGTTTTTCCTATTATAAGGTGTCAGGATTCCGACAGAATTTTAAGGATTTCCAAAGCTTTAATAGAGGGAGGACTTGATTTAATTGAAATTAATATTGGGGACTCAAATGTATTCAGCACAATAGAAAAACTTTCAAAAGAAGCAACTATATGTGCGGGCGGGGTGATTACTTCTGTCCAAGCTCAAATTGCGATAAATTGTGGGGCTAAATTAATATCTTCCCCCATATTTTCAACAAATCTTGTAAAAATTTCAAAAGACCGAGAAATTCCTTATATTGCAGGGATTACAACTGCTAACGAGGCATACAGGGCGTGGCAGGCCAGAATACCGATAGTGAAAGTTTTTCCTGCAACTGCTTTGGGCGGGGTTGAATATATAGAAAATATTTTAAGGCCGATGCCGTTTTTGAATATAATCCCTCAGGGTGACGTAAAATTAAACGAAGTAAAAGCATACATTGATGCAGGGGCTATAGCGGTTGGTATAGGTAGAAACTTGACTGCAGGTTTTAGTTGTGATGAAATTACTCAAAGAACAAGACAACTTTTGGGCAGTCTAAAATAATGAAAAAAAGATTTGTATTATCAGGATATTATGGTTTCAAAAATTTTGGGGACGAAGCAATTTTATCAGTGCTGATTAAAAAATTGCAGGCTGACAAAGTTGGAATTACCGTTATAACATCAGATCCACAATATACCAAATCTTTATACAAGCATATTTTGACAATTAAGACATTTGACTTTAACAGCATTATTTCGGCAATATTCAAATCAGACGTTTTGATTTCAGGGGGAGGAAGCCTTTTACAGGATTCAACCAGCCTCAAAAGTCTTATTTATTACCTTTTAATAATATTTATTGCTCTGTTATTCAGGAAAAAAGTTATTATTTTCGCACAGGGAATCGGTCCGATAAAATCGCTTATCGGAAAGTTTATGACAAAGTTACTGCTTAAAAACAGCCATTATGTCAGCGTAAGAGATAAAAAAAGTCATGAACTTCTGCAAGAATGGGGAATAAAATCAGATTTTTTATGTGATCCTATATTTGGTGTTGATATCCCGCCAATTGATAAAAATAAATCCGTTGCTATTCAATTAAGAAACTGTAAAGGTATGAGTAATGATTTTTTGAATCGTCTTGCAGATGTGGTAAATAGAAATTTTAATGATTATGATATAGATATTTACCCGTTTCAGGATTCAATCGACTTAGAAATTTGTAAAAGCTTTGAAAAAAATTTAAATATGCTTAATTCTGAAATAAAAATTACAGTGCATTCCGGATTAACCAATACCGAAATAATTGAACATATTTCAAGGGCTGAATATTTAATTGCTATGCGTTTCCATGCAATAATTATCGGACTTCTTTCAGAAACAAAAACTCTAGCAATAAATTATGATATTAAAGTTGAAAAACTTGCAAAAGAATTTAATTTACCTTTAATTGATTTAAAAAATGACTTTCAAGATAATTTTGAAATGCTTAAATCTCAAAATTTGGCAAAAATAAAAGAAAAGACATCAAAAACCAATTTTGATTGGTCTGGTTTTAGTAATGCAATAAAATAATATATAAAAAGCTCTGCAATAATTATTGCAGAGCTTTTTTCTTTGTAATTGAGTTTATTCTTTTGTATATTCGGCATCAATTACATCATCATCATTGCTTGAAGATGAAGATTCCGAACTGGAAGAATCTGTTTGTGCATTATCTGTTTGAGCACTGCCTCCTTCTTTTTGAACTGCTTCATATGCTTTTTGAGAAATAGCAAACATTGTTTGCTGTAATTCATCTGATAATTTTTTGAGTTCATCAACGGATTTATTTTCTTTCAAAGCATTATCCAGAGCATTTTTTTGTTCTTCCAATTTAGATTTGTCAGCCTCGTCAATTTTGCCTTCAAAATCTTTTATTACACGTTCTGCAGAAGCAACCATGCTTGATGCATTATTTTTAATCTCCGCTTCTTCTTTTTTCTTCTTATCATCCGCAGCATTTGCTTCAGCTTCTTTAACCATTCTGTCAATATCCTGTTCGGAAAGGTTAGAAGAATTTGTAATGGTAATTTTTTGTTCTTTATTGGTTGCTTTATCTTTTGCACTGACGTTTACAATACCGTTAGCATCAATATCAAAAGTAACTTCGATTTGCGGAATACCTCTCATAGCGGGAGCAATACCGTCAAGTCTGAACATACCCAAAGATTTATTATCTTTTGCCATAGGTCTTTCACCTTGAAGAACCTGAATATCAACTGATGTCTGGTTGTTTTCGGCAGTTGAAAATACCTGAGATTTTGAAGTAGGTATGGTAGTATTACGAGGAACTAAGGGAGTCATAACACCGCCTAATGTTTCGATACCTAAAGTTAACGGGGTAACATCCAAAAGTACGATGTCTTTAACCTCACCTGCCAAAACACCCGCTTGTACTGCAGCACCCACTGCGACTACTTCATCGGGGTTAACAGACTGGTTAGGTTCTTTGCCTGTATAATCTTTTACAAGTTTTTGTACGGCAGGGATTCTTGAAGAACCACCGACCAATACAACTTCGTTAATATCTGATTTCGAAATTCCCGCATCACTGATAGCCTTTTCAACAGGAGCTTTGCATCTTTCCAACAAATCGAAAGATAATTCTTCAAATTTTGCTCTTGTCAAATTAAGGTCTAAATGTTTCGGGCCGTTTGCATCAGCAGTAATGAACGGTAAATTGATATTTGTTTCAAATACCGAAGACAATTCGCATTTAGCTTTTTCAGCTGCTTCTTTAACACGCTGCATAGCTTGTTTATCGGAAGTTAAATCAATGCCTTCCTGTTTTTTGAATTCTTCACAAATCCAGTCCATAACTTTTTGGTCGAAATCGTCACCACCCAAGTGTGTATCACCTGATGTTGATAGTACTTCATGAACACCGTCACCGATTTCCAAAATTGAAACATCAAATGTACCACCACCTAAGTCGAATACCAAAACTTTTTCAGACTTTTCTTTTTCAAGCCCGTAGGCTAAAGCAGCCGCCGTCGGTTCGTTGACGATACGAAGGACGTCTAACCCTGCGATTTTACCCGCATCTTTTGTTGCCTGACGTTGTGCGTCGTTGAAATATGCAGGAACAGTAATAACGGCAGATGTAACTTTTTCTCCCAAATATGACGAAGCATCATCAGCAAGTTTTCTCAATATCATTGAAGAAATTTCCTGCGGAGTGTAATCTTTGCCGTCAATATTTACTTTGTAATTTTCGCCCATATGACGTTTAATTGATGCGATAGTCTTATCAGGGTTAACAATTGCCTGACGTTTTGCAAGTTGCCCTACAAGTCTTTCGCCTGTTTTTGAAAAACCTACAATAGACGGAGTCGTTCTTGACCCTTCTGCGTTTGCTATAACGGTTGGTTTACCGCCTTCCATAACTGCGACTACGGAGTTTGTTGTCCCTAAGTCGATACCAATTGTTTTTGCCATAATTCTTATCTCCTTTAAATAAAATTACATGCTTATATAACCTATATTAAAGTTATAACACTGTTTTTGGTCATCCTCTGAAAAATAAACAAAAAATTAACAATTCAAATTAAATAATATTGTTTATTTAAAAAGACAGAGTAATTATTTACTCTGCCTTTTTAAGATTATTTAATTTTTAAAAAATTAAACAGCAACTTTCATTGTTTTTTCGATAATTTCATTAAAACTGTCCGCTTTTAATGAAGCTCCGCCGATTAAAGCTCCGTCAATGTCAGACTGAGCCATTTGTTCTTCGATTGTTGTCGGTTTAACAGAACCGCCGTACAAAATTCTGATAGAATCAGCAGCATTCTGACCTGCAACCTGAGCAACAACTCCTCTAATCATTTTGATAACTCTGTTTGCTTCCGTGGCATCACATGATTTGCCCGTTCCGATAGCCCAGATTGGCTCATAAGCGATAACAGATTTTGCAACATCTTCAGATGAAATTCCGTCTAATGCTGCTCTGATTTGAGATGCAATCCAACTGTCCGTGATACCTGATTCTCTTTGTTCTAAAGATTCACCGCAGCAGATAATCGGAATTAAACCGCCTGCCAAAATTGATTTTGCTTTTTTGTTAATCATTTCATCAGTTTCAGAAAAATACTGTCTTCTTTCGGAGTGACCGATGATAATGTATGAACAACCTGCATCTTTTGCCATTTCAACAGAAATTTCACCGGTGTATGCACCTGATGTTTCCCAGTGACAGTTTTGTGCGGCTACTGCAAGTTTTCTCCCATTACAACCGCAGTCACACGGAATTTCTTTTACCTGATTTAAACATGTAAATACAGGTGCAATAACAACAGAAGGCAGTTGAACTGCAGTGTAATTTGAAACAAATGCACTGATTGCATCATACAATGCTTTTGCATCACTTTGTAATAAATTCATTTTCCAGTTGCCTGCAATAATTGGTTTTCTTGACATAATAAAATCTCCTTTTCTTATATACCTATCAAGTTGATTTTATATTAAACAAAATTTTTATACAACAAAATGCGCTTATTGCGAATAAGTCAAAAATATTGTATAATATGAATAAATATTGGAGGTATTATAATGTTTGGTTATACGGGTTATAAGAAATCAGGTTTTACGTTAGCGGAAGTTTTGATTACCTTGGGAATTATAGGTACGGTCGCTGCTATGACAATTCCGACTTTGATGATGAACTATCAAAAACAGGTTTGGGAATCAAAACTTAAAAAGATTTTTTCGATTGCAACTAATGCTTGTGAGCGTATGCTTATTGAAGAAAATGTATCAAGAGTGAACGAAACCACAGTATATGGTGATGTCACAAACGATAATTTAAGAACATATTTTAAACTTATGCAAGATGGGGAAGAGGTATCGGGAAAAGGATTTTCAATATTATTACCTGATAGCGGTGTTTTATATCTTACTGCAGAAAATAATGGTTTTACTTTCTATACTGACGTAAACGGAACAGATACAAGACCGAATACTGTCGGGCGTGATGAATTTGAATTCAGATTAGATCAGAATTGCGCTTATGACAGTAATATTGGCGAGGGTGCATCGGCAGCCGCAACTGCATTTAAAAATGTTATAGAAAATGATTGGAAAATCCCTAATTAGGTTTTGATAATATGAAAAAAGCGTTTACATTTTTGGAAGTTATGTTTGCACTTACTATTGTGGGTTTGATTAGTGCAATGGTTATTCCGATATTTTTTAACTCGTACATAAATAAAGTTATGGGTACTCAGCTGAAGAAAGCTTGTGCTCAAATAACTTTTGGCACGAAAGAAATCATGACAGATGAAAGGTCAGACGATACAATGACACTTGACCAAGATGAAGAAGATACGGAAAGAGGTTTCTATTTCACTACTGCAGGGGTAAAAACATCAAATGCCACTCAAGGTGCACAATATTTTTTAAATAGATACATTAAACACAGAAAAATCAACTGCGGTCCCGGGGGTTCTAATGATTGCGTGGGTGCGAAATACAGAACACCTGAAAAGAAAGACCTCGGAACGATTCCTGCCGGATATTATTGTGTTCAGACTGTGAATACCGCTGCGATATGCATGAAATTTGATGAAGATGATAAAGTTATGAAAGTCATTGTCGATGTCAACGGGCATGAAAAGCCGAATATTACAGGTTCTGATACCTTTGTAATGTATATAACCAATGATGGCAATATCAAAGATTTAGATGAAGATGCACAAAATTGTAACAAAGACCGTGTAAGTGGAGATTCTATTGTCGATTATGCTGCGGGGTGTTTTACAAAAGTTGTTGCAAACGGTTGGGCTATGCCTAAAGATTAACTTTTTAAACTTCATCATCAAGTAATTTACACAAATCATCGTATTTAATTCTTTTACCATTATCATTTGAGTAAATAAAATTTGTTTCTCCTGTGTTATCGTTGTGAGTAATAAATTCTTTTCCGATAAGTTTCCCATCGCTGGTTTTAAAGATATTTATATTTTTTATTTTGTCTTTTTTAATTATTTTCTGATGTTCCGTTATATACTTAACAATACCTCTTGCATCTTTTACGATTGTTTTTAGGCAATCATTACAGCTATTGATATATTCCTTTGTGTATTTAATTTTGTTATTATTGTCTTTTTCAAGATATTTTACTATTAAATCATTCTCATCATAAAAAGTTTCACATTTTAAATCTTCATAGATTTCCGAAAACTTCAGTAATCTGTTATTTTCATCATATTCATATATATTTTTATATTTGCCAAGGCTGTCAAAATATGTAATTTCAGAACTTTTCAGCGTATTATTCGAATGATATTTGTTAATAGTTTGCTCCACGAGTTGGTTTTTTTTGTTGTAAACACGTTCTTTTACAAGTAGATTATCTTTATTGTATTTACATTTGTTTGTTTGTATAACCTCACAGGAATTGTTTAATTTTCTTGTAAGTACAATATTTCCTTTTATATCAAAAGAGTTTTCTATAAACCATTTGCCTTCACATTCTGTGTATGTTTCACGTATTTTGTGCCCAAAATCGTCATACTTAACTTTTTTATCATAAATCAATTTATTATTAATCCCGTTGACTCTTGTCCAAATCGGATTACCGTTTTTATCCGTAATATAATGTATTTCGGTACCCAAACAACTGTTTTTACAGACGCCTTTGTAGTTATTACCGTCCTTAGATATAACAGACACCATACCGTTCTTATGGTTTTTGACAATAGTTTTATCTATAACACCATTATTGAGAATGAAATCTCCTTGTAGGTATTTGAGTTGAATTCGCCCGTTGCCGAGATATTTTGCCTGATTAAGAAAATATCTTGTATCGACACTTATCTCATCTATATGTTTAATAAAACCGAATATTAATTTTGGTGAAATGGCATATTTTATAAGTGCTCCTGCTTTGTTAAAAGTTCTGCCTATTACATTGTTTATTGTTTCCTGTCTTGTATATTCAATTCCGATATTATGTTTTATTTCTTTGGCAAAAACATCATTATTGCTCTTTTTTACATTAATCAATCTGTCATAATCGTCATAATAATAATTCTTTTTAACCAAACCTAATAACGCACTCTTTAAAAGTCCGTTTTCATATTCAAGACAAAGTTTTTTACCGCTGTTTAAATCGGCAATACAAGTTCCGGTGTATTTTCGGGCACCTTTAAGAAAATATTTCCCCTCGTATTTAAGAGTTTTATTTACTGGGTCTATTTTTAGCATGTCAATTATAAAACTCGTAAATAAAAAAATTGCGGGTAAATATTATTATTTTTGCGATTATCTCAGTGCAAATTTGCACCCGCAGTATTTCTGTCTGTATAAATCTAATTCTTTCGAAATTTGATTTGTTTTTAAAAATCCGTCATTCTTCCTGAAATTTAGGGCTAAATATTCCAAATGATATTTTGATGCAATTCGCTGTCCAATTTTTGTGAGTTTTTCATAACTTTTGTGAGGACTGATTGGCATAGAAGTTGTAAATTCATGTATTCCAAGTTCTTTTGCTTTCTGCGCCGATTTATCCAGCCTCAATTCAAAACATTTGTCACATCTTGCACCTTTTTCCGGTTCATTTTCGTACCCTTTTACGAATTTATAATATATATCCGTTTCATAATTGCCGATAATGAGTTCACACCCAAAATGAGCACAAAGTTTTTTTTCAGCCTCTAATCGTTTTTTATATTCTTCTTCGGGATAAATATTGGGGTTATAAAAATAGACAACTACGGAATATCCCATATCCTGTAATAAAGATATGGGATAGCCTGAACATATACCGCAACATGCGTGCAGTAAAATTTTTTTAGAAGAATTTATGTTTTGGTTTTGCTCCATATTTAATTAACCATTTTTTTAATTCGGAATACGGCTTAAATCCCATCTGAAAATCATTTTTAATTTTCATTGACGGAGTTCCGACCATTCCTTTAGAAAATGCAAAATCAATATCTTTATTTATAGTATCGGCAATTTCTTTTGAATGTGCATCATTTTTAAGTTTTTCAAAATCAAGTTTAATTCCGGATTCTTTGAGGTTTTTCAAAACTTCTTCTTCATTTGCGGCAGGTTTTTCGGACAATACATTTTCTACTTCCCAAAACTTACCTTGTTTTTCTGCAGCCAAACCATATTTTGCACAAATACAAGAACCTATATGAAAATCACCCTGCATGTACTTGTTGCAAGCCTTATCAAGCGGCATATCGTGGTGCTCAATTCTAATATTTTTAAATTCTGTTACAACTTTATGGAGCATAATATTTGTTGTCCCGCAAATAGGACACCAATAATCCGAATAAACTTCCAACACAATGGCATCTTTATCTTTTGAACCCAAGACATTACCCTTTGTTGCATAAATATTTGATTTCATATCAACAAATTCGCTAATTTCTTTTTGGAATCTCTGTCCCTTCAAAGCAGGTGAAAATTTTGCACTTGAATATGTCCAAGATAAAAATCCGGTCGCCAATGCAATCACTACAAGAAATGCTATTCTGTATGGTATAGGTTTAAGTGCCTCAAAAAAATCAATACAGCTCTGTTTGATTGCACCCCAAAAATGTCCCTTTAAACCGGTTGCAGCAATTAAGCCGATTAAAAAATTTAACAAGTAGGTAACAAGGCACATCACGCAAAGTTTTTTGATTTCAAAATAACTTATACCAAACAATGTCATTGATATTAAAAACGAAATTAAACCCAATGCGGCAATATAGTGAAATCTATTTTTAAATACTCCCAAAAATTTTAAAAATGGTATTTTTTTGAGCGGCTCAACCATAAGCATCAAGCCCATAAACAGATACAAGAAAAGTCCCCAATAAGCCAAAGGTACGCCCAAAAATTGCGATTCAACCGTTTTGGCAACTCCGTCACAATCTATAAACTCATCTACCGAACAGAAACTCGGTAATGCGTGTCCGTTAAAATTAGCTTGAAAATAAATAAATGCCAAATCTATTGTCACACCGATTCCTATCAGAACCAGAATTGATAAACAAATGGTTTTCCATTGATTTTTGTTGTTCTCTTCCATTGTATTCCCCCCTGTTAACAATTAAATATTACCCGCTAAATATAAATTAATCAACTAAATTTTTAGATATATAAATTATGGCAATTCAATATGTAAATCCATGAAAATTTTACTTAAACTATATTATAAATAGTTTGCACTACAGGGCACTTTCTGAAAGTTAAAAAGTTCAGCCTTTCGGAGTGAATATTTATATTACTCCAATCCTGTAATTTCTCTGTACATATTCATATATTGTTGTGCACTGCGTTTCCATGAAAAATCGGTTTCCATAGCGGATTTGCGCATTGCATTAAGAACATATTTATCCTGATAAACATACAGTGCACATTTTATGGCATTTAGCATATCCCAGCCGTTATATAACCAAAACTTAAAGCCGTTTGAATTGTCAAGCGGATAGCCTGTAATCGTGTCCTCAAGTCCGCCCGTTGCCCTGACTATCGGCAGTGAACCGTATCGCATAGCAATTAACTGACTCAGACCGCATGGCTCAAATTTTGACGGCATAAGGAAAAAGTCACTGCCTGCATAAATGAGATTTGCAAGTTTAGCGTCATACCCTACATAAGTTCTTATGTTTGCAGTATTGTTTGAAAGCCAGATAAATAAGTTTTCATAAGCATTATCACCACTGCCCAAGAAAACAAAATCCGCATTAAGATTTTGAAGTTCGTACTGCATATCTCTGATTAAATCAATCCCCTTTTGTCCGACAAGTCTTGATATTAAAGCGATTAACGGTCTGTCGGGATTATATTTTAATCCAAAATATTCGCAGACCGCCTTTTTGTTTTCTTCTTTTAGTTCAAGCGAATTAACATCATAATTTTTAACCAGTGCCTTGTCTGTTTTGGGGTTAAACGCATCGTAATCTATCCCGTTTAATATTCCTCTTAATTTGCTTTGCGACATCCTAAGGGTATAATCTAAGCCTTCGCCGTATTCTCCACCCAAAATTTCTCTTGAGTAAGTTGGGGAAACAGCAACAACTCTTTCCGAATAATTTATAGCACCTTTCATCCAGTTTACCATTCCGTAATGTTCACATCCCCACTGATTATAGACAATGTCTTTGCGCATATTTGCGTAATCAATTACATCCTCAAACCACACCCCCTGATAAGCGAGGTTGTGAATTTCAAATACGCACTTTGTTTTTGACCAAAACGGATCAAATTTGTAATTCGAATGTAAATACAGAGGCATCATAGCGGTATGCCAGTCATTTGCGTGAATTACATCCGCCCTGAAATTTAACTGTTTTGCGTATTCCATAACCGCAAGACAGAATGAAATATATCTTTCGTGTTCATAGCGCGGGTCTAAATATTTCGGGTAAACCTCTTTAAACGGGGAAAAATACCAGTCATTTTTTACAAAGAAAACATTAATATTTGTCTTTGGAAGTTTTGTCATAAAAAGGTTGAACTTTTGGGGTTGAGTGCCCATAGTGAGCCACATCTCGGAGTTTTCAAGTTCTTTTATACCCCATTTTTCTTTGTCAATGAGTCCGTGCAAAGGAGTGAATATTGCAATTTCTGCTTCATTCTCAAGTTCTTTCGGTAAACTTCCGACAACGTCAGCAAGTCCGCCCGCTTTTGAAAACGGCGCAACTTCCGCAGATGCGAATAATATTTTCATTTTTCCTCTCTTTCCTTTGAACACTTATTTATAAATAAACGGATTATTTCTTTTCTCTGTTTTCAGTTTCGTCTGCAGGTGCAGGCGTTGCTTCGGATGTGACAGGTAACTGCGACAAATCAATGTTATTATCGGTTAAGAATCTATCAATATCAACATCGGTATTAAAATTCAGACCGTATTTTTTGACGATATATTTTGCTTGAGCAAGACAAATTTCGGCTTTATCATTTACTTTTAGGCATTTCATAAGTTTATACATATTGAATTTGATAAGGAGTGTAAGATAATCACTCATTCCGCCGAGTTTTTCCATCTGAATTGAGGAATTATTAAGCATACCGTAAGCTATATCAAATCTTCCCTGTTTCATGTTCATAATACTCAAAACGTACCAAGCCATAAATGTTATAGCATTAAGTCCCTTGTCTTTTGAGGCTTTAACAACTTCGTAAAGAATTGAAGATGCTTTATAATAAGATTTTAATTCGGAATAGGAATGTCCGATAACTAAATCGGCAAAGAGTTCAAACGGATAAATAAAACTTTCTTTGGCTACAAGTTTTGATTTATATATTTCTTTTGCCATTTCTTTTGGATTATTTTTGTATTCTGTAAAGGATTTGATTATATGATAGATTATTTCGCTAAATGTATTATTTCCCTTTTCGCTGTCAGAAACACTTACTTCTTCACCTTTTATTAAATTCTGCAATTTCACAAATATTAAATATTCTTTCGGAATAAAATCATAAAGCTTATTAACTATTGTCAAAAGTTCGTTTACGTCTTCCTTCATCGTAATAATATCAGATATTGCGACATATGCGACTGCTTCTATTATCAGATATTTCAAATCATCTTTTGAAATAATCTTGTATTCTATAGAATCAAGCTTTGATGCTTCAAGTGCATTAAAAACATTATAACCGATATCAATACAATCATTAAATGCACCGATACCGAATAGGATTTTAATATGAACAATTGACATCAAAAGGAATTTTAAGTCAAAATTCTTTGCTGACGGGTCGATAGAGGCCTCATTCATAGCAGTCAAAATCTTATGGGTTAAACCAAGTGCATACAAATATTCCCCGTGGTTTAGTGCACCCTGAATCATTTTTGTACAAAGGTCTGTAAAGTTTTCTCTTTCTTGAGAATTTTGTAAATCTTCAAGAGTTTTATCGGCAATTTCTCTTGTCTGTTCAGGGTCGTACTCAAACATATTGTTAGCGATATTTTCGTAAATTGTCGATTTGTAAGTTGCAAGTTCTTCTTTATCCCATTCATCTTTATACTTATCAAGTGCATTTATGAGTTTTCCTGAGCAATTTAAGTAAGCCGAAAAATCACCCATTGACAAATCTAAATTAGCAAGATTTTCCCATTCAGAAATAACCTTTTTGGAATTACCTAAAACAGAATACATTATCGCTTTTTCGGGTGCAGACATTTGCTCTGTAAAAACTTTTTCAAAAAGTTCTTTTGCAAGTTCTTTTATCTTGTCATCGTCATAAATTTCAAGTATATTATCTCTCAAAATATTGTAATTCGGGAAGTAGATATTGTCGTTGTAGAAGTATAAGAAACCGCGTTTTGAAAGTTCATCGGCAATAGTTTTCCAATCCTCAATTCCAAAAGATTCCGCCGTTTTTGTATCAACTCTCGGACCCAATAATGCACACATCGAAAGAAGTTTGAGAGAATTTTCCTCATCTTTCATGAGGTTTAACCGTCTTTGCATCATAAGTTTAAGACTTGACGGAATCATCGTTGTTTTTGCATTTATGAGTTCAATTTTATCGTTTTCAAACGCATAAACTTCTGATTCTATAAGATACTGAATTGCGTAATCTATAAATAACGTGCTTCCTGCCGCATATTTTGAAATACGCTTGAAGAAGAAATCATTTTTAATGTTTGAATAATAATCACCGCCTGCTTCGACAATATTTTCAAAACTTGTAGGAATAAGGGTGATTTCAGTGTAATAGGGTCTTGAAAGTAAGAAATGATTATATTTGTGAAGTGAAAACTCTTTGTCATAAGATAAAATACAGCTTATTTTCATTTCTTCAAAGTGGTCAAACAGCAACCCTAATACAAACATTGAACTTGAATCAATTTTTTCAAAGTTTTCAACATAAATTAAGGTTTCCGGAATGGATTTTAAAAGTGATAAAAATACTTCAAAATACTTTTGTCTTGTATCTTCGAGGTTATCCATTCCCCTTTGCTTGAGATTTATTAAATCTTTTATTAATCCATCACTGTCAAATGCAGCGAATGATGAAAAATCATTTTGGCTGAACAGTTTCTGTGAAACCGTAAAATCAAATATTGATGAAACAAGTTCCCTAAAGAACGAATACGGAGAATACTTCATATTATCATGGCAGGTAATAGGAATTATGTTCTGATAAAGTCCTAACTGGCTGACTGTTGCCAAAACACTTATGGTATAAGGCTGATACATGTTTGAACCTTTTATACCGATAATTCCTTTCGGGACTTCTTGCAAAACCTCAGTAATATTGTCAAGAACTTTGACATTTTCGGTTGTATAGAATGCACAGTTAATTTCGTCAAAATTAATAAGTTCAACGTTGTACAAATCTTCACCGGCAATTTCATTCACTTCTTCAATAGTTCTTTCAACAATTTTATCTTGCGCAAGCATACCCTCGTTGACAAAGTTCGGAACTTCAGGGTTTTCTTCTTCCTCTTGCGCCATCGCTTCTTTCATAAATTCGTCAATGTTGATAAATTCTTTGATATTAATTTCAAAAAATCTTTTCATTCTGCCATTTACAAGTGCAGAATCAAGAGACTCCATTTTGTATGTTTTTGAATAAAATTCTTCAAAATCGTCATCCGTTATAACCTGACATGATTCTAATGCTTTAGCTGATTTGTCATTGCTCTGATTAAGCATATTTGCCTGAAATCCTGTTTCAATATCGTAAGGATCTTTATCTGCATCACGCTTCATTATGGTAAAATTCGCTTTGAGGAAAATATTTTTCTTGCTGATTAACTTGACGTTAAGCCTTGTAATCATGTTTGCAAGTGCAATAACACCTTCCATAGCCGAATTGGCAGATGATGACATTGTATATGCTTTGTTAAAACGCAAAAGGTAAATGCCGTTTTTGACAATCTGACGTCTGATGTTATGACCTAAGGCATAGCCGTTAATCATTTTATCAACATTTGCTTTAAATTTTGTAAACAGTTGGTTTGAACCGAGTGCAGTTTTAATTATGTCATAGTTTGGGAATTCTATTTTTACAACAGCAAATGTATCTGCGTTAGATTCAGCCTGTAGCGCGCTGATTTCAGTTGAATGACCACACTTAATACACTTCTGGTTTTTCATCATGTTGATTTTGCCGCAGTTTGAGCATTTTACAACCAGAACTTCTCCGCACTTCTTACATATATTTTTTTCGTTAACGGTTCTGCAGACAGGGCAAACGATTTTGAGCACCTTTTTACAGTTAGGGCAAACCATTGCGCTTTTATCAATTTCTGCACCGCATTTTGGACATTCCATAAAAAAATTATAGCATATTTTTTAAAATTAATAAATACCTTAATTTAACCTGTTAACCTATTTGCATTATTTTGAAAAATCATTATAATGTTTCTATAATAAGGGGTAGGTGTAGATGCTTGAAAAACTTGTCGGACAACTTAACACCAAAAAAGTGCAGAATCAGAGTTCTATGGCGACCTCGCCGTTTGAATCTCCGTTTTGCGATGACAAAAAAAATATTTTAAAGCGATTATCCCAGCAGGCACTGAATCTTTATCAAAAGAAAACCGATATTAAAAACTTTACAAAACTTGCGCTTTCAAACCCTGAAAACACTAGTCATAACGATTTGGTTAAAGAAAAAGAACTTGATGAATACGATTTGCTTTTTGATTTAAGCAACAACGATGAATTTTTGAAAGATTTGGGTTTATAAATCATCCTAAGTGTCTAAATTATATAAATTTTATTGAAACTTTTATTCTTTTTGTGTATAATTTTTGCATAAGAAGAGATAGGAGTGCAAAATGTTCGAACGTTTTACTGAAAAAGCAATAAAAGTAATTATGCTTGCACAGGAGGAGGCCCGCAGATTAGGTCATAACTTTGTCGGAACCGAACAGGTTTTGTTGGGCTTAATCGGTGAAGGAACGGGTGTTGCTGCAAAAACCCTTAAATCAATGGGTGTAAATCTCAAAGATGCAAGAACAGAAGTCGAAAAAATTATCGGCAGAGGTTCGGGGTTTGTAGCGGTAGAAATTCCCTTTACCCCCAGAGCGAAGAGAGTTTTGGAACTTTCTTGGGATGAGGCAAGGCAATTAGGTCACAATTATATAGGTACGGAACACTTATTACTCGGACTTATCAGAGAGGGTGAAGGTGTTGCGGCAAGAGTTCTTGAAAATCTTGGTGTCGACCTTAATAAAGTTAGAAGTAATGTTATTAAGATGCTTGGAGAATCAAAACCAACAGCAGCGGCAGGTTCTTCATCATCTTCAAGTTCTTCTTCATCATCATCAAGTTCATCAAGCAAGGCAAAAACTCCGAGTTTGGATGAATTTGGCAGAGATTTAACGCTTGCGGCTCAAGAACTTCGTTTAGATCCTGTTGTTGGCAGAGAAAAAGAAATTGAACGTGTTATACAAATTCTTGCAAGAAGAACCAAAAACAATCCCGTACTTTTAGGAGAACCTGGGGTTGGTAAAACCGCTGTAGCAGAAGGTCTTGCAATCAGAATTGTTAATTCCGAAGTGCCGGATATTTTAGACGGCAAAAAGATTATCCAACTTGATATGGGTTTGCTTGTTGCCGGTACAAAATACCGTGGAGAATTTGAAGAGAGATTAAAGAAAATTATGGACGAAATCCGTCAGGCAGGAAATGTTATTCTTGTAATTGATGAAATGCATACTTTGATTGGAGCAGGCGCTGCAGAAGGTGCAATTGATGCGGCAAACATCTTAAAACCTGCACTTTCAAGAGGCGAAATTCAGGTAATCGGCGCTACAACATCTGATGAATACAGAAAATACATCGAAAAAGACTCTGCGCTTGAACGAAGATTTCAGCCTGTTCAGATTGACGAACCGACTATTGAAGAATCTATTGAAATAATAAGAGGTCTTAAACCGAAATACGAAGAACACCATCAGTTGAATATTTCTGATGATGCGATTGTTGCGGCTGTAAAGCTGTCAAGCAAATACGTTAATGACAGATTTTTGCCGGACAAAGCGATAGACGTAATTGATGAGGCAAGTTCAAAAGTCAGACTGAAAGCATCAAAGATGTGCCCTGAAGCAAAAGAACTTGAAAAACAGTTAAAAGACCTTATTAAACAAAAAGAAGATGCAATCAGAAATCAGGAATTTGAAGAAGCATCTCAACTTCGTGAAGATGAGGCCGATTTAAAAGACCATATAAGAGAAGTGACCGACAAATGGAAATCGGAAAACGAAGTTAATAAGGCAACCGTATACGCAGAAGACGTAGCACAGGTTATTGCAATGATGACAGGTGTTCCTGTTACAAAATTAACAGAGGGCGAAAGTGAAAGGCTTATGCGCCTTGAAGATACCCTGCACGAAAGAGTAATCGGTCAGCACGATGCAATCGTTGCAATTTCAAAGGCAATAAGACGTGCAAGAGTAGGTTTGAAGGCACCGAACAGACCAATCGGAAGTTTCATATTCTGTGGTCCGACAGGTGTTGGTAAAACAGAACTTGCAAAAGCACTTGCAGAGGCGATGTTTGGCTCTGAGGATAATATGATAAGGGTTGATATGTCGGAATTTATGGAAAAACATTCAACTGCAAAACTTATCGGTTCACCTCCGGGGTATGTCGGATATGATGACGGTGGAAATATGGCTGAACTTGTCAGAAAGAAACCTTATTCGGTTGTTCTGTTTGACGAAATCGAAAAAGCACATCCCGACGTATTTAACGTCATGCTTCAAATTCTTGATGACGGTCGTCTGACAGATTCAAAAGGGCGTCATATCAGTTTCAAAAATACCGTAATCATCATGACATCAAACGTCGGTGCAAGTATGATTGCAAACAAATCAAAACTCGGTTTTTCTACCGCAGATGATGATTCAAAAGATAAATACGAACACTTAAAAGATACGGTTTCAGAGGAAATGAAAAAAGCATTCAGACCTGAATTTCTTAACCGTATTGATGAAACAATCGTATTCTCTCATCTTTCTAAAGAAGAAATCAGACAGATTGTTGATTTGATGATGAAAGATTTGAGAAAACGTTTGACGGAAAAAGAACTCAATATCGACGTAACCGATGAAGTCAAAGATCATTTGGCTGAAAACGGATACTCTGAGGCTTATGGTGCAAGACCGTTAAGACGTTTGATTCAACGCAAAGTTGAAGACAGTCTGGCAGAAGAAATTCTTTCAGGGAAGTACTCTGCTGGGGATACAATCAGACTAACTCTTGTTGACGGCAAAATAACATTTGAAAAAGCGACAAAAAAACGAGCTTCAAAAAAAGAAAAAGCCGTTGAAGAAGAAAAACCTATTGAAATAGTTGAAGAATCAACTATTGAAAAATAATTTTATACCCAAAAGGGTAATTTATTTACCCTTTTGGGCGCATTAATATTTCTTAATGTTTTCTGTGTTTAGTAGCAAATTTTCGTTTTTAAGTTTTTTGTAACAATATCGGGTTTCAAAGTAAAGGGTGGATTCATGCAAATTTATTCCATAAAAGGGTATAATTGCGAGCTTAAGGGCTCATACGTTGCTATGCCTGTAAATAAACAAAAAGCGACCTTTACTAAGAATAATATTTACCCGATAAGTTTTGGACACAGAAATATTCACCAAATAGCAGAGTTTACTCCGGAATGTACGGGGACTGGATTATCCGAGATGGCTCAAGGCGGAGAGGGTGTTGTAGGCTTTGAACTTGGCGAAAGTCTTAATAAATATGAGAGAATAAAAGGTATTCCCGTTGATGACCGAAAATTCTTTCCAATTTGGAATCATGCAAATCCCAAAGGCGGTCATAAATTTCTCATTCACGCCGGGATAAAAACGGAAGATTTACCCGACACAATGCCCGCAAAAGCATTTATTTCGGGAGAGATTGGTCAGACAAAAGAGGATATTGCACGTAACCTGAAAATCAGTCCCGAGTATATTGATTATGTAGTTCAGAGTAAACCAAACGGAAATAAACCCGAGTCTTTGTCAAAATATAACATTATTGAGCCCACGGGAGCAAAGGGAGTTGTTGAATTTCCGTCATCTGTCACACTCGGTGAAATGGAAAAAGTCCCGTATCAAATATTTAAATTATCCGAAAATAATCCTTCTTATGTAAAATTTGCACAAAAAGAAAATAATTATTTTATCTATACTCCGCAGTGGGCAAGAACTGCAAAACCGTACTCATATGACTGTCATGGAAATTCATCATTCGATGCCGAAATAGTGAACTCTAACGGAATGAGGGCACTTGCAAAAACTCTTGCTAACCAAATGAATACGGACGAATTCGGATATTACAAACCCGCAAGTTTTGTTGCTCACGACAGACCGGCATCAACTTTTATGCTTCACCTTTCAAATATGTCTGCTATGGGAGACAAAGAAGTTAACGGTATGAAAGCTCATAAAGTCGAGCATAATCCGAGTTTTGATTATCAAGGGAGAACTTATAATCCATTCCAAATGATTTCCGTTGTTGGGAACGAAAAAGACATTGAAAAACTTAAGACACACCCTCAATATTCAGTAGTTGCGAAAGCATTTTATAACGGTGGATTGGATTCTTCATCATTGTCAGATAGAGAAAAATTTATAGCTAAAAATGTTATTGAACCCTATGTTGAACCTTTTAAGGATTATTTTGGCGGATATAATATAACAAAAATTCCGATAGTCGGGGTTAAACGCAATCCTGCAAACTTCTCGCTAGGGTCTGTTTCATGGCATTTTGATGCCGAAATGAAAAGCCTTGAAACCCCTGATGCGGCAAAAGGCTTGACAGGTGATTATGCGGGAATTGAAACAAAACCTGTTGCAAATGGCGTAACTATTGCCAATTTAAGGTTTGATGAGCGTGATGCTCAGTTTGGGCGAGGGGATAACAAGCTTTCTAAACCTGAAAGCACAAAAGGTTTTACACCGTTCAAATATGATGGCACCAATGTTGAAGAAGTCTTGCGTGCAAAAGAAAAGAATGCCCGCTGGTTTACAAAACTTATGTGGAAAGAAGGCAGAAAAGGTCAGGACACCCTAAACAAACTGTTTTTTAATAAAGATCAAATTCAATCGGGGCAAAAAGTTATGGGGTATTTATCTCCGTTAAAAGATGGTGAAATTATTATTTTCGGTTTGGGACGTCCTGATACTCAAAAAGGGTTTCCGATTTCAACCGGTTCAGCATTACACTTTTTTAATCGTAAAGATATTCCGCAAGAAATGAAACTGAAAGTCAAATTTCTTTTTGGTGCGGGTAAATGGAGTGAAGAACATCCGCATTACAAAGCAATAGAAAGAGATTGGAAAGAAATTTGCGAACTTGACGGCGGGATTTACAAACATAATTTTGCATATATAGACGGCTTTACACCAAACAGATTAAATGCCTGCACTCACTTTGGCAGTTACACCTCCGAATACGAAATGTTCGGGATTACTCCTATTGAGGCAAAGGCTGCAGGTTCTCCATCAAGTGTTACCGCAACGGGCGGGTTTATGGATTATACCAAAGATGGGGTTAACGGTTTTACAACAAAAGATGTCGTAATGGGAAAACCCGAAAAATACGGTCTTTCTTACGCGGATTCGGCAGAGACTCTTGAAAAAGCGAGAATTGACCATCAAATTCCGCAGGTAAGCGACAATTACAAGCGAATGATAGAGCTTTATACGTACGACCATAAAGGTTATGTCGAAATGTGCCGCAAAAACCTTGAAGAAAAAGTCGATTGGCATAATAACAGTGCATATAATAATGGTAAAAGCGCAAACAGACGCTATATTGATGAAATTTTTGAATCCTCCAAAGGCTGGGGTGCACGATTTAAGGGTACAATGAATAAACTTGTAGGCAGTTGGGGCGAAGCAAAAGATGAACTTGAATCTGCAGTCAAGAATACTAAATCAAGACCGGCAAGAGTGGTTCTTGGGTTGGCTCTTGCACTGTTCGCAATTGGTTCGGGTATTTACGGTTATATTATTTACGACAATATTAGAACTCAAAAATCAAACAAGCTTGATAAAGCTGCTTAGTACTTAAATCCATTCGTGGATGTCTTTTTTTGTTGGTTCCCAAGTGCAGGGTTGAAACTCTCTTGTTTTACAATATCTGCAAAACGGAACGGGTTTGACCATCGTTGAGAGTACGGCCTGATGATTTCGTGCCTTGTAAATATCCAGATAATCAAATTCCGTTACTTCAAGATTAGTTCCGAAATATTTATTAAAATGTTCAATATGTGCTATTGTCGGGCAAGTATATAGTTTCCCCTTTTTAAGGGTTACGCAGTTTCTTATCTGGCAGTGTGAAAAGGAATCCGCCCAGAACTGTTTGCCCTCTAAATCCAGTTTCCAATTGCCCCAGTCTTTTTTGTTTTCTTCGTTTGTTCTTGTTCCGGTATAACCGCAGAAAACCCCAAACTGCTTTGCTCTTGCATCTATCGTCTGATAATCTATTTTGAGCCTGTACAGCGAAACCCAAATTCTTATATCGTACTTTTTGCAAGCTTCCCAAAAACTGTCAGGCTGTTGCGGAAGTAAAATTCCGTTGGTTATGACAATAATTTGGGTATTAGGGAAAAGTTCTCTTGCTATCGGAAAAAATTCGGTAAGGTGAGGATGCAAAAGCGGTTCACCGCCTAACAGAAACATTTGCCCAAGTTGAGCACCTGTCAGTGCCGCAAGTCTTGCCAAATCCGCCCTGAAATTTGTCGGATTCAGGTAAAATTCCTCCGATAAAGGGGAAAAATGAGTACACCCTTTGCAGTTTAAATTACAGTGGTCAGTAATGTGTATATCAATCTTTTCCAACATATTTGCCATAATTTAATCCTCAACAACCTTTATTAGTCTTTCCCATACTTCTTCAATTGTGCCTTTTGCATCAATTGTTCTCAAAGCATTTTTATTTTTGTAATATTCAATTAGTGGAGATGTTTCGTTGAAATAGGTTTCAAATCTTGCCTTTGCGGTTTCTTTGTTGTCGTCTTTTCTCTTTGTTAATTCGCATCCGCAATGGTCACAAGTATTTTCTGCCTTTGGCGGTTTATATTTTAAATTGTAAATTTCCCCGCATTTTGAGCAGGAACGGCGGTTTACAATTCTTGAAATCAAAATATCCGTATCAGTATCAAAATATATTGCTCTGAAGTCGGCAGGATTTCCGCCATCAATTTCTTCATTAATTTTGGAAAGCAAATTTGCTTGTTCAACGCTTCTTGGATATCCGTCAAGAATATATCCGTTTTTGCAGTCTTCTTGCGAAAGTCTGTTTTTTATTATCGCCCCTACAAGTTCAACTGGAACCAGCTGTCCTTTATCCATGAATGATTTTGCGATTTTGCCGTTTTCAGTCTGTGCCGAGATTTCCGCTCTCAAAAGCGACCCCGTATCAACATGCGGAAACCCGAAATGCTTTGCAAGTTTTGAAGTTTGAGTACCTTTGCCGCATGCAGGCGGCCCCAAAAAAATCAGTTCTTTTTTCATACAAATAATCCTTATATTAATATCATTATTTTATTACAATTTTATTTTATTTCAAATACTATAAATGTATGTAATTTAGCCGTTTATTACTTATGAATTTGTTATTTGTACTTTGTAAAATAATGTAACGATATTAAGAGATGTAATAATTATGAAAAAATAAATTTTTTAAAATAATATATAAGAGTTGGAGTACAAAAAGGTTTTATAAAATTATGGCTCTGTTCAGAGATAATAACAATGTCTACGGCAAATTGAAGTCAAAAACGGCAAATTTGGTATCAAAATTTAAGTCAAAACAAAAAAACAATGACAATAATTCGCCTGCACAGGATAATTTCGAACAAAAAAACGAAAATACAAATGCTTCTGCCAGAACAAACGAAGAACGAACAACAAGGGCAGTTATAAACCACAACGTATTAAATGAGCAAAAACTTGTTGCCGCCACGAATTATTTTGCAGAATTAGACAACGAATATCAACTTTTGCAGGAATACGGTGCTTTTCGAAAATATGAACTTGATAATGTAGTATTTGAACCTGTTTCTGCCGATACGGTATCTGCTATGAACGGACGCAAGCAGGTTGAAATTAAGTGCAAAACTATTGATGATAAGACAAAACTTCACGAAATAAATTTTGCTGACGGTTCACAACTTTGCTATGTTTCATTCCTGAAAGGCGGTAAAATGGAAATTAACGGCGAAGAATATGACATGCCAGAAGGAACTATAATTGAAAAAAAATCGGTTAACGGCAAGGTTATAAGTGAGTTAATTCAGACCCCTGAATTACAGAGAACATTTATAAAACATCCCGGAGTTTTTGATAAAGTTGAACAGGTTTTGGCATCTTACGAAACAAAATCCTTACAGACAACAGTTTTACCAACGCCTGAATATATTCAGAATTTGCTTGGTAGTGTGAACGGAGGTTATAAACCTTTGTCTTATTTGTCAGCGCAAACCTTATCTAACCAAAACAGAACACCCGAAAATGACATTGTTTACCTTGAAAAGAGTATTGAAGAAGGTAAACTGCCAAAAGGTACCGTTATAAGCGGAATAAAAGATGACGGCGGAAGAATTTTAACAATTCAGGGTGAAAACTGCACATATGAAGTTTGTGATTCAGAAATGAAAGTTACCGATTTGGAGGGGAAGATAAGAATGATTGCTCGGTATGAGTTTTCACGCACGCTGCTTGGACTCTGGATTGTTTTATATAACAATGAAGTGCCTGTTAAAGCATCTCACTATACCCCCGGCAACTTAAATGAACCTATACTTTCCGTTACATATAATTATAACCATGATAATACCGTTACTTCGGTAATAAATTCTTCCGGCAAAATTGAAAAAATAACTCAACAAATTCCCGACAAAAGTTTATGTATTGAGATTGATGACGGTTTTAAATTCGTACCCAAAAACCAGCCGCATTTGGGTTTAAGATTTGAAAAGCAGAAACCTTTTAACCGTGCCTAATCATCATCGTGCGTAAAAAGTTCCAGCGTCGGACATTGTCCGAAACTTTTTAAAATAGCGCTGTCAAGTTCTTTTGTAACGACAACTCTGCCGTTTACAAGGTTTACCGTTTCTGTCGTAACAGTACCTTTTTTCTTGTCTTTTTTAGTTTCTTTTGCCTTTGATTCGGTTTTTATATGCTCCGCGTTTTTGCTCTTTTCTTCATCAAGAAAGGAATTAAGTTGCCTGCGATATTCTTCGTTTCCGTACATAGTACGCATAATATCGTTCATAACTATTGCGACATATTGCTGTTGGGCGGTGTTTTCATTAAGGGCGGAAACTAGCGTTGCCGCCTTTTCTATTTCATCATAAGATTCCTGAAAATATCTCAGGCGTCTTAAAAGTACTGCAAGATTATAATGTGCTTCATAACTCATCGGTTGAACTTCTATAGCTTTACAATACTGTATTCCTGCATCATCGTATCGTCCTGCGATATGATATGCAAGTCCTAAATTATACAAAGTGTCGTAACTTTTCGGGGCAATTTTTAACGATTTTTTGTAATTCTCTATTGCTTTTGCAAGATATTTTCTCTGTTTTTCCCAGTCATCGTTTGAATAAAGTGATTTTAGCCTGTATGTAACTCCGATATTGTAATACGCAATGGCCTTGTTTGCTTTTGTACTCACTCTGTTATTGAAAATATACGGGATTGAAAGAAGTCTGCGTTTTGTATTTACAATTTTATTAAACTGATTTATAGCAATATCAAAATTACCTAATTTCTGAGTCGCAACAATACCGTAATTCATTCTTGCAATAATCATTTTGGGATTGTGTTTAAATGCTTGAGAGTATGAATAAAGTGCGGAATAATAATCTTCATAGGATACATAAATGTTTCCGAGGTTATACCATGCTGTGTAGTGACCAGGGAAAAGTTTTAAACCTTTATTGTAATATTTTATCGCTTTATGCGTGTGCATTTTGCGATATGCTTCATCTCCTTTGTGGACATAATACATACCTTTTGCGCGATTTATAATGTTAATTTTTACAAATTCCTGATTGAAGTATACGGCTGCTACTATCCCTGCGATAACAAGCAGGGAGAACAGACCCGATAAAAACCTCTTTAAACAACCGCTTCTCATTTATATATTCCTATACATTCTTATATTAAACTATTCAGGATATTTCCACATCAACCAAATAATGTAACAAAAATGTTACAAAAAAAACTAAAAACGCAATTATGTTTAAACATTTTTTTTTATATAGGTAAGGTAGGTAAAAAGGTTAATTTATTTTGGAGGTAGTTATGAACAATGTCAGTTCAATACAACCGTTGAATCTGGGTACGTTTCAGTATATGCCTGTGATGTCGCCGTTTTCAAGCGATTTTGACAAGATAGATATGACATCTATGGGTTCTTATACAGGTGCAATGGGTATGAGTGGCAGTATTTTCAGCCCGCTGGGAATGGGTTTTGGTTATAGCCCTGCATTCGGCATGGGGATGGGAATGGACAGTTCCTATTTTGATAATATGAAAAATTATCAGCAAAGCTGGAACAATTACTATGTTGATGCTCAGAAAATGCAGCGAAACAATGATGTTAAGTTAAATGGTGCAATGGAAGCCATTCAGGAAACTGCAGCGAATTTAAAAGACAGGATTTCGCAGAATGAACAGGATCAGATTCCGGAAGCATATCAAAAATTCTTAAGCGCAGTCAAAAATGCTTACGGTGAAGCAAGTGAAGGCGAAATTAACAGCCGTGCACTCTCTTTATATACTCAACTAACGGGTAAAACTATTGTTCAGGACTTGAGAGATAACGGTCACAGTTCTCTGCTTCAGGGTTTATTGCAGACGGTTACTTTAAATACATATTGCAGACGTTCGGCAGAAGATAATATCGCAGAGATTACTCATCAATCCGTCCCCCTTGGTGAAAAGACAGAACAAAATATCGGTCGAATGGCAGGTATAGGGGTTGTCGGAGCAAGTGCTTACGGTGCCGCTAAACTTCTTGCAGGACACACCGGAAATATCTTTAGCGGCGCAGCCAGATTCTTGACAACAAAAGCAGGGTTTATCGGTGCTATTGCCGCAGGTCTGGTTGCATTAGGGACTTTATTCTCAAGTAAAGTTTCAACATAAAAAATATCTGTGTGAAGTGTAATGTATTTAGTGTGTAGTGAGTGAAAAGACCGAAAATTATATTTTTCGGTCTTTTATTTTTCTTTATACAGTTTTATAGTTTCGTTTATCAGGTTTATCATCTCGGCTCTGATGTATTTGGGTGAAATAATCTCACATAATTCCGCATATCTCATAAGTCGTGCAAAAAGTTTATCAAAAGGTTCTCCGCTGTTAATTACCGTTATGAAGTCTTGACCTGCTTCTCCAAGTTTTTCGCCTTCTTTAAGTTTGTAAATTTTTGCAAGTCTGCCTTTGAGTTTGTAAACTACTGTTGTTGTATTTTCAATTTTGCTGGCGGTTCGGTTTGGCATGACTTCCATTGATAAGATATTTGGCAAGGCTATTTCAATATTTTCTTTCTTATTTATGTCATAAACATTTAGATATGGCGTTTTAACATCATAAGTAATCTCTTTAGGTTTACATTTTATCCGAATCTCTTTATTCCTGTGCAGATACATCAGGTTTAAAATTACGTTGTCACTGCAATACTCTTTGCATTGTTTAATTTGAGCCTTTAAATCAGTATAGAAAAATGAAAAATCCCTATCTGAAATTAATGAATTTAGGGTATTTTTATCAGAGTTATTCATACGCAAAAGCATATTCTCTTTTAAGTTCTTCATGTCTTTATTAAGATTTTCATCAGGAATATTGTTGCCAGCGCTTAGTAAAATACTTAAAGCCTTTATGTCTTTCAATGTGTATTCAATGGAATACAGGCTGCTGTTGAGTTTGTATTTGTGTTTCTCTTTTTTGATTTTTATTCCAAAAACTTTCAGTGAATTGATGTATTTGTTAATAATTACTTGAATAAGATTATTCAGCTTTTTTTCGTCTTGAATTTTGCTGTCGTCATCAATGATATCACTTTTAAAAATATTATAAACACTGCAATAGTCTGCTTTATCATCATAAAGAAGTTTTAGAAAGCGAAAAATATTTAAACAACCGTTATTTATTTTCGAATTATTGTTCTTCAAAATAACCTTCTTTCATATTTTTCAGAATTCCAAGAATTTCTTCTTTGTAGTTGTCAGGTGAAATTACTCTGCATCTGCTTGATAGTGATAAAATCCTTTGCATAATTATAAATTTGTTGCGGGATTTAATTTCAACTATTACATGAGTATCAGTTTCTTCTAAAACAATCTCGTTTTCAAATGGTTGGAAAGAGGCATTATCTTCTTTCTGATATTCATACTGTACAACAAATTCCGGCAAAACAAGTTTCGGAGCTTTTAAATTTACACTTATGATTCTTATAATATTTGAAACTAAAAATTCCGAATAATTATGGTATTCTGAATTGTAACCTGCAATATGGAGTTTACCATTTGAAATGCTCATTTTGTCCACAACAATATCTATTTCTTTTTTCTTCCCGGAATTTTTTGCGTTGTACAAAATTGTTATTTCATTCCTGTTTTTGGTATATCTTATAAGTTCCTCTACCATTTCGGCATTTATATTACTTAAGGGCGAAATATTTTGAAGTTTTGTTTTTAAATCCTCGTTTGTAATATAAGCTGAAATTTTTGTAAAAAAATCATTCAATATGAGAAAATCAGAAATTTCGATTGACTTAGAAATGGCTTTATAAACTTTTATTATGCTCTTTGCTTGTTTGTCGGTAATTTTAAGCTCAAACGGGTGTGAGTCGATATAGTATTTGACTGTTCTGCCTTCGTGAAGCTTTTTTATATTGCAACCTGCCTGTTTTAGGGAATTCATATAAATTCTTATTGTATCAATGGAAACGGTTTCTTTCAGATATTCATTTTCTTCCAATGCCTGTTTTATTTCTTCATAGGTTTTCGGGTTATGTACGAGCATGGAAAAAATAAGCATAGATTTAAACCCGCTGAAAGACATAAGGTTATGTGTTACGGTATTTGTTTCCATAAATCGTTTCATAAAAATCCTTAAATTCAATATATTTATGCAATTGGCATGCCGCAGTGTCCACCCATAATTTTATATTGTCAAATAAAATCCAGCAAAATATTTACATGATTTCATTAAATTTTCTTCATTAAGATTTTATAACACGAATTTTCTATTACTCTATCAAAGGGCATGGTCAATTGTAAAAAAATAATAATTTTTTTTTACTTGTAATCATGGGAAATAAGTTCTACATTAAAAACATAAAGAGCAGACCAAATTTAAAAACGGCTGCCGGATAGTTTAGGGAGTGACCTTTGGGATAGGTCTTTTTAAAAGTAAGTAGCAAAAGGGTATGAAAGAAAGAACAGAGGTGATGGCTTAATAGTTTGGAAAGGGAAAGAGATAATTGGACGATGATTTTGGAAGTAAAGAGATTTAGGGATAAGTTTTAATAAAAAATAGGGATATAAAAATAAAAGTTTCATTTTATATATCTGGTTATTAGGGAGTAAAGTAAAAAACTTTAAGAAGAGAGTAAATAGGATAGTTGTAAACTTCAATATAGTCTGTACCAAAAGTACAGACTTTTTATTGCGTATTTTTCATGTTATAATGCGGGTATCTAAGGAGAAAATATTATGACACTGAGAAACGAACGTGTAAGAAAAGAGCTGATGCGCGATATTTCAGATATTCTGAGAAAAGAAATCAGAGGTCTTAAAGGTGTTGTTTCTATTGTTGATGTCGAAGTTTCTCATGACAATTCTTTTGCAAGAGTAATATACAGCGTTCTGGGTTCTGAAGAAGATATAAATACCACAAAAGAAATTATTGAAAAATCCACTTCAAAAATCCGCTATAATGTAGGTAAGCAACTGCGTTTAAGGCTTACTCCCGAATTAAAATTTGTTTATACCAACGGACTTGAAGAATCTTCAAAAGTTGTTGATATATTAAATAAAATTTCAAAAGGGGAAATTAAGTAATTGTTCGGGTTTATTAATATTTACAAACCCGCTAAAATGACATCGTTTGATGTTATTGCGATTTTGCGCAAGATTACAAAAATAAAACAAATCGGACACAGCGGTACATTAGACCCTTTTGCAACGGGAGTTTTGCCTGTCTGCATCGGGAAAGCTACCAAACTCATCGAATATCTTGATGATGACAAAGAATATCTTGCAACGGTCAAATTCGGAACGGACACCGAAACTTACGATTTAGAGGGGCAAATTACAAAAACTTACGGTAAAAAAATCGGCAAAGATGAACTGAAAGCCGTTTTAAAAGATTTTGAGGGCGAAATCGAACAGTATCCGCCGAAATATTCAGCCATAAAGGTTAACGGCAGAAAGCTCTACGATTACGCAAGAAAAGGTCAGCAGGTTGAAATTAAACAGCGAAAAGTTTACATTTCAGAAATAAAACTTCTTGATTTTTATGAAGAAAATCAGAGTGCAAAAATTTTAATCGGATGTTCAAAAGGTACCTATATCCGTTCTGTTGCCTATGACATCGGGCAAAAACTAAATTGCGGAGGACATCTTATTGCATTGGAGCGTACGAAAGCAGGTAGATTTTGTGTTAACAACGCCATAAAACTTGACGATATAAAAGACATAAAAGATATTGAAAAAAATCTTATTAACCCACTTGATGTTTTACCGCAGAGCAAATATGAGTTAAACGAATCTGAAAAAGAAAGAGTTATTCACGGCATGCCGGTAAAATATAGCGGATGCGGTTCTTTCGGCGATATTGTTTTTCTTGTTTATGGTGGTAAAATGGTTGGGGTCGGGTTAACTGACGGAAATGAGATAAAAGTTAAGAAAGTGTTTGAGGTGTTATGAAAAAAATAATTTTATTATTGGGATTACTTATAGTAGGCACCAGCATTGCGTTCGGGGCAGAGTGTAAATATACCTGCGTTGAGCCGTATAATATGAACAACAAGGTTTCATCCTTTTTCAGCAGTTTAACGGGGCTGAATTTTACCCGAAGCAAAATATCCGAAGCTGTAATTGAGAAATCAATAAACAAAAGTGTCAAAGGCGGTAAAATGAATGTTACTCTTGACTCTTACAGCGCAAAAGATTTGGCTAACGGAATTTTTAAATCAATAAAAATTTCTGGTAAAGATGTCAGTATTGACGGAATTTATCTTTCGTCACTAGAACTTGAATCTTTGTGCGAATTTAACTATGTAGAATACGATAAAAAAGGTAATTTAGCTTTCAAAGAAGATTTCCCGATGTCGTTTAAAATTCAGATGTCTAACGATGATGTAAATAACACGATGCAGTCCGAAAGATACAAAAAAGTTATCAACGATTTGAACAAACTCGGGGTAGGCGGAATTAAAATTTCTTCGACCAAAGCATCAATAAGAGGAAACAAATTTTATTATTCGTTTATGTTCAGCGTACCGTTTATGAAAGAACGCAAAGTTGAACTTACCGCTGATTTAAATGTCAAAAACGGCAAGATAGATTTTCAGAACACAAGACTTGTTTCAAATTCGTTCAAACTCGATTTGAAAAAACTTGATTCCCTATTGGATTACTTGAACCCGCTTGATTTTTCGGTAAATATTTTTGATAATAAAGATGCAAAAGTTTACATAAAGAATATTGCAATAAAAAATAATATAATACATGCGGATGGAATAATTATTATTCCTAAAGACTAAAGGGGTTAAAATGAGTAAAAATCAAAAAATTCTTTTAATATTTATAGGTTTTTGTATGTTTTTGGTGCTGGCACTTGTTGCATTCAACGTGTTCATGCCAAAACCCGAAATAAAACCGGATGATATTCAGGTTTCACAACGTACTACAAAAGAGCAGGAGCTTCCGACGGATAAACCTGTGATTAAGACAAAAGAATACGTAAATATCTATTTCATAGGAAAAAATGAGCACAATGAGGAAGTTTATAAAGCGGTGAAACGTCAATATAGTGAAGATGTTGATGGTTCGAAAATTAAATTCGCAGTTTATGCGCTTATAAACGGGCCCAAACCCGAGGAAAAACAAAGAGGGGTTTATACCGAGATTCCTAACTCGGCACAGGTTATAAATATTTCCGAAATGGGTGATAGGGTAATTGTAAACTTAAATTCGTCTTTCGTTAATGGAGGAGGAGCTGACAGTCTTTATAAAAGATTATATCAGCTTATAAAAACAGCAAAGTTAAACTCAAATTTGCCTGTGTATCTTTATATTGACGGACAAAAGGCTGATGTTGTAGGGGGCGAAGGAATAATGATTTCTCAACCTTTGAGCAATTCATCATTGGATAATTAGTTTAAATGGAAAAACAGGAAAAAGATTTAGAATACTATTTAAATTTGAATTGGACTTTAATCGAGGGGCAGGACTTGGATTTTGAGGGAAATCCGTACTGGTATATTGAGATTAAAGAGATCCCGAGTTTTACCTTTTGCGCAAAAACTCTTGCAAGAGCAAGAGAGAATTATAAACGGCAATTAAAACTTTCTTTGATGGTGATGCTTGAGAATAACGAACATATAATAGAGCCGGGGGAACAAGAAGATGAACCCGATTGGGAAAGCCTTTGCCCGTAACGGTAAAAAATAATTTATTTGGGTTTATATGAAAATATGATTAGTCTTGATGAAAAAATGACGATATTAACGCGGACCCCTGTTATAGACAGCAGGTACTGTGCTCCCGCGCTTAAAGAAAAATCCGTTGTAGTATTGGGAAGTTCTAAAAACAGTCCGCAAATAGATAAATATTTAAAAAATTGCTCTGATATAACAAGACATTTTATCGAAAACGGATTTAATATTGTAAGCGGTGCGGGCACAAAGGGAATTATGGGGGAAGCATACAATACGGCATACAAATATTCAAAAAAAGACAAAAATAATCGTCCATTACAAAATTTAGGGATTTTAACAGAACCTTTATGGGGTGACGAAAACCTCAAAAACTGCATTATTATTGGCAAAGCAAAATCAGAAGCAGAAAGAATTGAGCAATTTTCAAAAGTTTCAAACAAATTTATAATATTCCCCGGCAGCGCCGGAACCATTCAGGAAGCTTCAACATTGGTATCGGGCAATGTATATGGTTCAGAGCCGAAAAAGATAGCACTTTTCGGCGCGGATTTTTGGAAAAACTTTGAAGAGGTATACAAAAAAATAGCCGAATTTAATCTTCTAAAGAAACCGCTTGAACAATTATTCAGAATAGTAAATTCAAAAGAAGAAGTTATCAAATATTTTCTAAAAAAATAAATGGTTGGTATTATTTTTTTTTGTGATATTATAAGTTCGTGCCCAAAATTACATGCGGGTGTAGTTCAGTGGTAGAATGTCTGCTTCCCAAGCAGAAGATCGCCGGTTCGAGTCCGGTCACCCGCTCCACTGAATTAGCAAAAATTTAACAATCCCGGATCGTCTAGCGGCAGGACGAAAGATTCTGGCTCTTTTAACGGTGGTTCGAATCCATCTCCGGGAGAATTTTAAAATAAAAAGCAGGACACGTTCCTGCTTTTTATTAAATATTTTATGAGTTGCAGCGAACCACACTGGCCGACGGGCTGGTATGTGGTTTGTATTTATTTACTTCATAATATAGCAAATTATGTTTTTATGGTTTTTAATATCTATATGAAAATTCCCGCTATATATACTTATAATATCCCGAAATTTAAAGGCGGTGATGACAATGTTATCGCCTATGATGATGAAATTTCGCAAGAAAGAAGAAAATTTATCCGTGAAAATTATGAATACGAAAATATGCCTTATCAGAGGATTTATGAAAAAGAACCCTGTCTTGAAGAGTATCAACTCCAAAAACTGCTTAATTTTTATGTGAATAAGCCAAAGAAAATTGACGGGGATATTATGTCGGAACTTCCGCTTTCTAATCTGCGCAATATTTCAGCAAGTTCAAGATATACCCCAAATATTTACAGAGGTTCAACACTTTATGATTCGCCTGACTGGGTGCTTAAAAAACTGAAAGAAGCAGGGGTAAAAACAGTTATAAATTTGGGGGATTACGGAGAAAGTTATAAGAAAAAAATTGAAAAAGCAGGATTTGAATATGTTGATTTTGACATAAGCCACATGAGATACAGTTATATTGACGATAAACAAAAAAAAGATAAACTGATAAAATTTATAAAAGCAATGCAAAAAGAATATGTATATATGGGATGTGAATGCGGAACATACAAGACAGATGCAGGAGTTTATTTTAATAACCTATTCAACCCGAAAGTGAAAGGATATTGCAAAATATATTCACCCGAAATGGTTAGTGAAGTTCCTCAAATTGCAGATGAAATATATTTGAATATGACAGATGAGGATAAAAAATCCATTGGCTGGACACCGGAGTTTGAACATAAGTTTAACGAAAGAATAGCAAAATTGCTTGATTTATAAAAAATTATTTTCTGTTATCTTTAAACGGATTAGAAACTTTCTGAACTTGTATCATTTCATCCAGATCGCGTTCAATTTTTTCTTCCTGTTCTTCTAACGCAGGTTTGCGTTTGTTTGAATTTATAATATTTGCAACATTCATCATCGCAAGAGAATTAAGTGACGCTCTCAAAACAGCACTCTGATCCATATAACGAGGTTCTTGCGGATTTGAATTTTCGTCTTCTTCAGTTTTTTGCTGAGCAAAATATTCTCCCCCCTGTCCCATTTTATCATCGGACAACTTTGCCGCGGTACCTGAAATATCACCGCTTTTAAAATTAAATGCCCCGCCTATACCGAAAAATCCGGCAGACCTGTTATCGACCATAGACTTTCCTTTACCTGCATATCCATGGACTTTACCGCCAATTTCAAAAATTAGCCTTTATGTCCTGAATATCCGTGTTTATACTTTCTCTTCATGTATTCTAAAATACATGACAAAATATTAACTCATATAAATATATTATTTTGCTACTTTGTTAATAAAAGTTTACATATCCTGTCTGTTGTATTTTGCTGACTATTATATCATTTTGTATTGAAAAAAACAATGTCGCATTGTATAATTGCAGGGTAGTATTTTGAAAGGATTTTGTATGAAAATTAAAGCATTTACGTTGACAGAATTACTTATTGCACTGACAGTAATAGGGGTGCTTATAGCTATATTACTCCCTGTAATTTTCAATATAATGCCGGATCAAAATGCTTTAATGGCAAAAAGAGCATATTATGCCGTACAATCGGTCACGAATAGTTTGATTAATGATGAAGCCTGCTATCCGAACAAAACGCAGGCACTAGAGGATGACGCAAGGGACGGATTTGATGATGGCTACGGATATGCCGATTGTGTAATGTGGGGCGGGAAATATAATGAAGATTATATTGATCAAGAAGATGCAAATTCAAAATTTTTAACACTTTTTGTAAATAAATTAGATCTTAAAAATAACCAAACTGATAATTCGGTTATTCTCGACGGCGATACAACTTATACATTTATAACAAAAGATAAAATGGTTTGGACAGCTCAGAATATGAATCTTGCAAGTACTAATACAAGTCCTTCAATAGAACTTATGATAGATGTTAACGGCCCAGACAAACCGAATTGCAAAAGTCCCGATGATAGTGGCGGAACTGATTGTGACAAGAAAAAAGATTTTGACAGATTTACTGTAAAAATCAGTGCGGATGGGAAGCTTGACATTGAAGAAGAATGGGCTCAAAAAGCCGTAGGTGTGGATTTTGATATAACAGGTTCAGATAAATAGCACATTTAAAAAAGAATAAAGCAGTCGGATAATCGCGCCCTCATTTATGTGGGTGAGGAAAGTCCGTGCATCCAAGAACAGGCATCCGGAGAAACTCCGGGCGGTGTGAGCCGGCGGACAGTGCCACAGAAATGAATGCTTTAGCCGTGCGGAGTGCCGGTGTCGGCTTGTCGAAACGAGCGAGCAGAGGGTGGCGTTAGCTTACCCGTTTATTGCGAGCGAAGTGACAAGACGAGCAGGGCACGAGCATTATATGACCGCCGTTGTGACTGGAGCGAGAGCGAAAGGAACGAAGCAATCTTTGATTGCGCAGGCGGATAAGGTAAAAGCAATAGACTGCCGATGGATTTTATATCACAGGCGATGGTGCAACGGTGAGGTAAGAGCATCACCAGCATAATCGGAAGGTTATGGCTAGGTAAACCCATGTCGGATGCAAGGTTGAGTTCGGGGTTATAAAGGTCGTTCGCCCACTCGAGAAAGAACCGCTAGAGTCTGAGAGCAATCTCAGGCCCAGACAGATGATTATCTAAAACAGAACACGGCTTACGGACTGCTTTATTTCTTTTTATTTCAGATTTGTAAACAATTTGTCCGAAAGGGCATAATATTGTATGATATGGGTATGAGTTTAGGGAAAGTATTGTATGTCGATGATGATAATTTGGCGACTTCAAGTTTTTCAATTTTGATGAAAGTTGAAGAATTTTGCGATGTTGTCGTTTATAATAATCCGCTTGAAGCTTTGGAATATCTTAAACTTGAGAAGCCTGATTTGATTATTTCTGATTTTGTGATGCCTGAAATGAATGGACTTGAATTTTTAAGAGAGGCTAAAAAACTTTATCCCGAAACAAGTATGATTTTGTTAACAGGCTATGCTGATAAAGAAAATGCGATAAAAACCATTAACGAAATCGGGGTTTATAAATATATTGAAAAACCTTGGGACGAAGATGACTTTAAAATAAATATAAAAAATGGAATTGAAAGAAGTCATTTGCTTGCTGATTTAAGAGATAAAATCGAAAAACTCGAATTTGCACAAAACGAGCTCAAAAAATATTCCGAAAAACTTGAAGAACTTGTCAAAGAACGTACAAAAGAACTTGTTATCGCAAATGACAAACTGTCGGGAATTATCAATTACTGCGCTGATGGAATAATAATTATTGATAAGAATGGTAATATTGAACAGGTAAACCCTGCTTGTGAAAATTTCACTGGTTTATCCTCCGAAACTCTTTGTACAATGGCAATTCAGCAAATTGCATACAGTGACAATCCTGCGCTCAATAAGGCTCCAAAATCCGAGGTTCAATCATCAATTCTCGGTTTGTCGGAAGAGCAGTCTGAATTTTTACTGAGAGATTTGTACATTAGAAACAGTTTGAGTGGTGAATATATTCCGGCAGAAATAAATTTTGCATCATTATCAGATGGCGCGAGATTCGTTGGTGTAATAAGAAACTTTACCGCGCAGAAAGAAACCGAAAGATTAAGAGATGATTTTATTGCAACCTTAACTCACGATTTGAGAACTCCGCTGACGGCATCGATTAAGACCTTAAACTTTTTCCTTGATGGCTCATTGGGACAAATTTCTGACCAACAGAGAGAAATGCTTACGGTTATGACAAAAAGCAACGAAGATTTGCTTGGTTTAGTTAATGCACTGCTTGAGGTTTACAGGTTTGAAAGCGGGAAACTGAATCTTTGCAAAACCGTTTTTGATGTTAATTCGCTTTTAAGACAGTGTTATGAAGAACTTTCCCCGCTTGCGCAGAGCAAAAGCATCAATTTCAATGTTCATACCGATTTCAAGGAAGAACTTCTGATTGACGCAGACAGGGCGGAAATAAAGCGTGTAATTATGAATTTGTGCGGGAATGCGCTGAATTACACTAATAAAGACGGAACAATAGATATTTATATAAAACTGCAAAACGGAGACTTGATTTTCTCTGTTGCAGATAACGGAAACGGGATACCAAAAGAGGATATTCCGAATTTATTCAAAAGATTTTCGCAGGGTACAACAAAAAAACGTTCAACAGGAACGGGTTTGGGGCTTTATCTGTCAAGGCAGATAGTTGAAGCACACGGCGGAAAAATCTGGGTAGAAAGTAAAGTTAATAAAGGCAGCGAATTTTCATTCTTACTGACCGATGTCGCTGCAAGAGCAAGGGCGGTTTAGTTATGGATAAAAAAATTAAAGTAACCATTGTGGAAGATCACGATATGACAAGGATGGGTTTGTCGTTTGCTTTGTCTAACAGCGGTATGATTGATGTTGTCGGAACAAGCGCAGATGGACAAGAAGGTGTTGAACAGGCTCTTGAATTAAGACCTGATTTGGTGGTTATGGATATTGGAGTGCCGACAATTGACGGCATTGAGGCAACAAGAAAGATTAAAAATGAAGTGCCCGAAATAAAAGTTTTGATGAACACTTCAAGAGATGATGAAAGTGATATTCTTGATTCTTTTGCGGCAGGTGCTGACGGCTACATTACAAAAGGTGCAACCTCAGAACAGACAATTACCGCAATTAAGGCGGTAAGCGAAGGTGTAGGCTGGCTTGATCCTGCTATTGCAAGAGTTGTACTCTCAAACATCCGCAAGACTTCCGTTCCTGATGAACCATCGGGCGAAATTAATTACAAAAAAGGCAAAAACCTCTACGGTTTAACCGAAAGAGAAATGGAAGTGCTTGCGCTTCTGGTTGAGGGACTGAATAATCCGCAGATTTCGGATAAACTTGTCATAACTATTGCAACGACCAAAACTCACGTACACAATATTTTGCAAAAACTTTATGTCAAAACAAGAGCAAAAGCGGTTGCAACTGCCATGAAAGACGGACTTGTATAATTGACTTTATAAATAATTAAATTAAAACTTGTAAATAAGGAGATTCTGAAACAAGTTCAGAATGACATATATGAAAAAGATTTTAATCACATTATTAATATTAACTTTCGGAGTAGGAGCTTTTGCTTATACCCCAAAAACAAAAACGTCAAAATTCCGAAATCCGTTCGGGAAAAAAGATTATAAGTCGCAGGAAATTCAGTATATCTATAATGTTCAGAAAGATGATTTGAAATACAAACTCAATAAACGCGTGCTTGACAGAGTTGATACAGGATATATGACGGTTGAAGAATACGAAAAGCGCTCTGAGTACAAAGAACCGTCAACCTTTGAAGTACAAACCCCGAAAATCGAACGCCCGAGTGATTTTAAATACGTTCCTCAGCCGTTATTCAAGATTGTAAAGTACAACGATCCGCCGGGGGGTGTTGAACTTCAATTAGGCAGAAAACTTTTCTTTAACAGACAAGTTAATGGTCTTGGGGTAGCTTCGCCCGATTTTACCAAAATGGTTTATCCCGCAATTTATTATTACAACGATTCAGGGTCTGTCGGGGCTGATTTGTTTGTTATTCCGCTGGACCAAAATGAAAATAACTTGAATAAAATCCTAAAGGCCAATGCTTCTCACCGTGAGGAAAACCCTATACTTTCAACTGATAAAGCGATAGATAACTACGCAATATACCGTACTTTAACCCCTGTCGATTTCAATGCCGACGGAACAAAATTGTTAGCCAAAGAAAAAATAGGAAGCGCTGAAGACGGTATCTGGGAAACAAGAATTTACGTTTACGATTTCAATACAAAAAAGAACTACGATTTGTCTGCTGTTCGTGATGCTATAAAATACTACTGGAAAGAGTACGCAAGTCTTAACCTAATAGAAAAAAGATGGGATATAAGACCGCTTGGCTTTGATGCCGGGTATCCTGACAGGGTAGTTGTTCAGGCGTACGCTTACACAGGTGAAAAGCCCGTATTTTTAGGGACATGGAGTGTTGATTGTTACGGCGAAAATTCCAAACTTGTCACTTTTGACAAAGATTTTATGCCCAAAATCAGTATGAACGGTCTGAAACTCCAAAAAGACGGCGCGCAACAATATCAGGTAGTTGTAAAGGAAGAAAAAATTCTTGAAAAAGAGGGCAAAGTTCTTGGTAAGCAGAAAAAAGCAGTAGAGAAAGCGGAAATCAAAAAAATCAATGAAGATTATAAGTATGAATTAAAAGATTTGAAAGCCGATTACAAAGACAAATACCGCGATAATAAAGCACTGCAGAAGTTTGCGGGTTCAACCGAAGGAACGGAACTTGAAGAAATGTACCACAATTATCAGGTTGAACAAACCGAAAAAGATATTAAAAAGTTAGAAAAGAAAATCGAAAAAACTCAAAAAAGAATTGATAAAAAAGAGCAAAAAATTCAGAAATTTGAAAATAAAACGCAAGAGGTAATTGATGCTCTGCTTGAAGATGAACAAAATTCCGACGACGGCGCAGAACCGCAAATTGAGTTTCCGCAGGACTAATTTACATTCTCTTGAAATGACATTTTCGTTGTGATACGATTTTTTTACCGAAATAACGTAGGTCGGCGTTGATATGCCGACGTGGTAAATTGAGAAAGAAGGCAAAAATGTCAGAAGTAAGAGTAAGAATTGCACCGTCGCCAAGCGGGAATTTACATATCGGAACCGCAAGAACGGCTTTATTTAACTATTTATTTGCAAAGAAAAATAACGGAAAATTCATTTTAAGAATTGAAGATACCGATGCTTTAAGAACAGAGCAGGAATATGTTGATAACATTTTTGACAGTTTAAAAGCGTTGGGGCTGAATTGGGATGAAGGTCCCGATGTTGGCGGGGATTATGGCCCTTATACCCAGTCACAGAGATTTGATATTTACCCCAAATACATTCAACAACTTTTGGACAAAGGGTTTGCTTACGAATGTTTCTGCACCCCTGAAGAACTTGAAGCGGAAAAAGAAGAAGCAACCGCACAAAAAAGAGCCTATGTATATTCCAAAAAATGCGAAAATTTAACCGACGAAGAAAAGGCAAAACTTCGTGCGGAAGGCAGAAAACCTGCTATCAGATTTAATATAGCAAAAGCGCAAAGGGCTTTTCACGATTCATCAATTCTTGAATTTGATGATTTAGTTAAAGGTAAACTTCATGTTGATACAAATTTAATCGGCGATTTTGTCATAATGAAATCAAACGGTGCGCCGACATACAATTATGCCGTTGTTATTGATGATGCTTTAATGAAGATTACTCACGTTATTAGAGGTGAAGACCATATTTCTAACACCTACAAGCAAATTCTTATTTTTGAGGCTTTAGGGTTTGATGTTCCCCGTTTCGGGCATTTAGGTATGATTCTTGCACCTGACAGAAGTAAACTTTCTAAAAGACACGGAGCAACGGCAGTTTCAGATTTTGTAAAAGAGGGTTATCTCACAAACGCACTCATTAACTTTGTTGCGCTTTTAGGTTGGTCGCCGTCTGATGGGGAAGAAATCAAAACGGTTGATGAAATAGCAAAAGATTTCAGAATAAACGAAGTTTCATCTTCAAACTCTATTTTTGAATATGACAAACTCAAATGGATGAACAGTCATTATATCAAGATGCTTCCTATGGAAGACTTGAAAGAAAGATTAAAGCCCTATTTGACACAGTATCCGCTTGATGAACTGACTGACGAACAATATACAAAAATGGTTGAACTCACAAGAGAACCGCTGACATTGTTATCGGATATAACAGATGCCGTACCTTATTTCTTCGGCAAAGATGTTACAATCGAACAGGAAGCGTGGGATAAGGCACTTGCAAGCGATGAATGCCAGGAAGTTTTGAAAGACTTTATAGAAAAGGCAAAAGAGTGGGATTGGACAGAAGAAAATCTTCATGAAAAACTTGCAGATTTCAGAGCATATTGGAAAGAAAAAACAGGCATGAAACCTAAAGTTACAATGTGGGCAATAAGGGCCGCTATAACAGGTAGAACCTGCGGAGCCGATATGGTCGGAATACTTGATATTTTAGGCAAAGAAACAAGTTTATACAGAGCGCAAAAAGCGGTTAAACAAACAGTTGCTTAAAAATAAAAAATTTAAAACAGAAAAAGGCGGACAAAAGTCCGTCTTTTTTATTGTAAATAAATGTAAATATTAACCGCTAATTTTTAAAGTTTTAGCGGTTTTCGGTCGTCATAAATATTACTGAAAATTATGGGAGTTTAACTGATGAACTTAAAATTTAGACAAAACGGATTATTTAACGAAGAACAAACCGAATGCGGCGAAGTAATGTTTTTATCAAAAGCAGATGATGTTGAACGAAAAGTTTTTGATAATGTTATCCAAATAATTGATGAAACAGGCAACGAAGTAAACTGCACTATCGACAAGTTTATTGAAATCTTCGATAATCGCGGCTTGGAAGGGTTTATATTGTAAAAGAAAATATATGAAAAAGATTTAAGGCGGCTTGTGAAAACGAGCCGCTTTTTGTATGAAAAAATATTAAATAAAAGTTAATTTTATATGACTTTTCAAAAAATAATATTAAACTGATAATACAGGTAAGGTATAATTTTATAATTTGTTGTAAATGGAGTTTAGTAATATGTTAGATTTTGACAAGTTTACAAATTATTCTCAAGAAATTTTATCTTCTGCAAGCACTTTGATGAGTTCTCACAAAAACTCTCAAATTGAGCCTGAGCACATTATGCTTGCTATGATAAAGGACAACGGTATTATAAAAGATTATTTGGCGGAACTGAAACTTTTAAACCAAAACTTTATCAGTAAAGTTGTTGAACATGTTGAAAATCTGCCAAAACTTTCAACCCCCGTTAATCCTGCAGGACTTTATATGTCAACCGACACGGGCAGACTTTTAGAACTTGCAATATCAGAAAGCGAAAAGATTAAAGATAAATTTGTCGGAATTGAAGCGATTTTGCTTGCGATGGCGAATTTGGAAAACTCAAATATCAAAACTCTGCTTGAAAATTTCGGAGTAAATTCATCAAAAATTTTAAACGCTATGAAAAAAATAAGAGGTAATAAAAAAGTGGACAGTAAAAACGCAGAAGAAAATATGAAAGCACTTGAAAAATATTCAACCGACTTAACAGAGATGGCACGCAAAGGCAAATTAGATCCTGTTATCGGTCGTGATGAAGAAGTGCGCAGAATTATGCAGGTTTTAAACCGCAGAACTAAAAACAACCCCGTCTTAATCGGTGAACCGGGGGTCGGTAAAACTGCGATTATTGAAGGGTTGGCGCAAAGAATTGTTCGTGGGGATGTCCCCGAAAGCCTGAAAGATGTTAAACTCATTTCACTTGATTTGGGTGCATTGGTTGCGGGTGCAAAATACAGAGGTGAATTTGAAGAACGTCTTAAAGCCGTATTAAAAGAAGTTGAAGATTCAAACGGTGAAATTGTTATGTTTATTGACGAACTTCACACGGTTGTCGGTGCAGGTGCAACAGAAGGCTCAATGGACGCAGGCAATTTACTCAAACCGATGCTTGCAAGAGGGGTTTTGCGTACCATCGGTGCAACAACCATAAACGAATACCGCAAATACATTGAAAAAGACCCCGCACTTGAAAGACGTTTTCAGCCTGTAATGGTTGATGAACCGTCTGTTGAAGATACAATAAGTATTTTGCGCGGACTGAAAGAAAAATATGAAGTACATCACGGTATAAGAATTTTAGACAGTGCAATAGTTGAGGCGGCAAAACTTTCTGACAGATACATTACAGACAGATTTTTGCCCGATAAAGCGATTGACTTAATTGATGAGGCGGCAAGTTCACTGCGTATTCAGATAGATTCAATGCCTGAAGAAATTGATTCTATGACACGACAAAAAATGCAACTTGAAATCGAACGTGAAGCATTGAAAAAAGAAGACAGTGAAGAATCAAGAGCAAAAATTGAAGATATAAATAAAAAAGTTGCCGATTTGCAGAAAAAAATTGATGTTTTGCAAAATCAATGGGAAAAAGAGAAATCTTCAATTACCTCTGAAACTGATATTAAAGACCAGATAAATCAGGTTAATAATCAAATTGAAGAAGCAGAACGCAATATGGATTTGCAAAAGGCGGCAGAACTCAAATATGGCAAACTGTTAGAACTCCAAAAGCAGTTAAATGCTTACGAAAATAAAGAAAGAGTTGAGAATAAACTCTTGAAAGAAGAAGTTGAAGCATCAGACATTGACGAAGTTGTTTCAAAATGGACAGGCATCCCTGTTACAAAACTTGTTGAATCCGAAATGGAAAAACTTTTGCACATGGAAGATGTTTTGCACAAACGTCTTGTCGGTCAGGAGGAAGCCGTTGATACGGTTTCTGATGCGATTCGTCGTGCCCGTTCGGGTTTGAAAGACCCGAAACGTCCTATAGGAACATTTTTATTTCTTGGCCCGACAGGGGTTGGGAAAACCGAACTTGCAAAATCTTTGGCTGAATTTATGTTCAATGATGAAGATGCGTTGATACGTATTGATATGTCAGAATATATGGAAAAACACAATGTTGCACGTCTGGTCGGTGCACCCCCGGGGTATGTCGGATATGAAGAAGGCGGACAATTAACTGAAGCTGTCAGACGTAAACCTTATTCTGTCGTACTTTTTGATGAAATCGAAAAGGCACACCCCGATGTGTTTAATATAATGCTTCAGATTTTTGATGACGGGCGTTTGACTGATTCTAAAGGCAGAACAATTGATTTTAAAAATACTCTGATTATTATGACAAGTAATATCGGCAGTGATATTATTCTCGAGAACACTCTAAATTCAATGGTTTCGCCCGAAAAATTCAACGATACTAAAGAACAGGTATTAGAGGTTCTGCGCCAGAAATTCAAACCAGAATTTTTAAACAGAATTGATGAAACGATATTCTTTAAGGCTCTTAATTTGGGGCAGTTGAGTGCAATCGTTGATATTCAGATGGATTATTTGAGAAGACTGTTAAAAGATCAGGAATTATCGTTTGAAATCAGTGATGATGCAAAAGAATTTCTTGCAACACAGGGCTTTAACCCTGTTTACGGTGCAAGACCGCTTAAAAGAGTAATTCGTCAATTGGTTGAAAATCCGTTGTCCAAAAAGATTTTGGCGCAGGAATTTACAAAAGGCGATAATATCAAAATCGGTCTTGATAATGATGAAATTGTTTTCAAAAAATAAATTTACATTTGGTTAATAAGGTGTAATTGTGCTAAAATCTTCTTATCAGAATTGGTAAGGAGATTTTAACTATGGCACAAACGGCATTAAAAAGCGTAAAATTTGACCCGGGATTTGCACAGCATACAACGATTTTGTCAATAAATTTGGAATATATTTACTCAAAAATTAATTCATTCAAAAATTTCGGACAGAAAAAAACAAGTTTCAAATTTAATTATAATCAGATAACAAGAATGGTCGAAAATAATGTCGGCTTTTGTCTTGGCAGTTTGCTGTGGGCGGTTTATATAAAATCTTTGGGCGATGTGAATATCGAGGGAAACCCCTGCTACGGCGATACTTTTGACAAAGACGAAACCTGCGGGGAAATTGATTTTTCGATAAAGTATTTTGAACAGCTCAAAAAAGACGCAAAATATTATCTTGGACAAAATTATGAAGTTAAACCTTTGTATATTACGATTTTGAACCTCTATAAAGAATTTTTGCTTGAAAACAAAAATTTTGTTTCAACAAAAACAACAAATGATATTGTTTTGCCAAAGGATTTTGTAGTTCCATCAGATTCCGATTTAAAAAAGATAAATTCAAAAATAGAAGACGTAATAAAATCTGGTAATTTACTTGATTTGACGGAAGTATTGAATTTGGTCTATGCAAAATAAAGCAAATTCCCCTCGCCCACAGCATTTTTGAGTGGGAGAGGACAGAAAATCAAGTTGAGTTTACGAAACTTAGATTTTCGGGTGAGGGAACAAGTGAGGGTATGGTCGATTTAAAAACAAAACTTTATCAGATGTTTGTGCTCGGTCTTGACGGCGGGGGGTATAAAAACGCCTTAAAACAGGGTTTGGGCGGGGTTATATTTTTTACCAAAGATATTTATTCCGAAAAACAATTTAAAGAACTGATAAAAGAAATTAAATCGCAAAGTCTTGTTGCACCGTTTTTGTCGATAGATCAAGAGGGCGGGCGGGTTGAACGCACCGAAAATATACATGGCGGAAAAAAATATTTGTCTGCCAAATTTGCTTATGAAAAAGGGTTGGATTTTTTAGCAAAACAGACACAAGATATTGCCCGTGAACTCAAATCTTACGGAATAAACTTGAATTTTGCGCCGTGTATTGACGTGAATACAAATCCTGATAACCCGATAATAGGTGAAAGGGCATTTTCGTCAGAGCCTGACGATGTTATAAAGGCTGAAAAAATCGTATCAAAAATATACCGTGATAACGGGGTAATTCCGTGTGTCAAACACTACCCCGGACATGGTGATGCAAATTCAGACAGTCACCTGACTTTGCCCGAAATAGATTTGACGCTTGAACAGATGGAACAAACTCACATTAAACCGTTTAAATATGCTGTTAAAAACGGAGCGCAGATGGTTATGGCGGCGCATCTATACTGCAAATGCTTTGAAAAAGATGCGATTCCGACATCATTAAGCAAAAACGCACTTAATTATTTGAGAAATAATCTTGGATTTGGCGGAGTAATAATTTCTGATGATATGGTAATGAAAGGTGTTAGTGGATTTGGTCAGGTCGAAGCCTGTGTTATGGGGATTAAGGCGGGTTTAAATATGTTTATTTACCGTGACAGTAATTCAGAAATTATTGATATGCTTGAAAAAGTCTATTCTCTTGCATTAGAAGATGATGATTTAAAAAATAATATTGAAAATTCTTATGAAAAAATACTAAATTTAAAAAATTATTATTTGTATATCAATTAAAATAAACTTACCATTTTTTATCCATAGATTTTATGCTGACTTCAAGTCTATCCCCAAAACCCTTGTTTAGAGTGTTTACAAGGTCGTTAGAGGTATTAACCCAAAACATTGACGAAGTCAGAATTTTTGATTCCCCTGTCAAATCGGGCAATTTCAGCATAACAGGATCAGAACCTTTATACTTACATAGCATTTGTTTTAAAAGGATTATTTCTTCATATTTAAATTCATCCTTTAATTCAACTGTTACAATGTTTGTGTTATCAACAGGTTTTACGGTGTCAATAAGGATTATTGGCGGTTCATCGTCATTGCGTCTGCTGACTTTCCCTGAAACGATTATTCTTTGTTCATTTTGCAATAAATCTCCGTACTCTGCAATTTTTGAATTAAATGCAAGAGTATCAATTTTCCCCGTCAAGTCTTCTATGGTGACAAATCTTATAAACTTAGTCGGGTCTGATTTTTGCGGAATTTGTCTTGTTGCCGTAACAAGTCCGCAAATGGTTACAGGCTTATCGTCGGGAATATTCGGGATTTGAGAAATTTTATGTGTCATCAAAAACGGCAATTTTTCTCTTATTGTTGAGAGCGGGTGGCTTGTGACGTAAAACCCTAAAAATTCTTTTTCAAACATCTGAATTTGTCTTGCGTCGTATTCTTCATCACTCCCGCCAAGCGTAAATTTAGCATTATTTACAGATGCACTGTCCCCAAGCATATCAAACAGACTTCCCTGTCCTGATTCTTTTTCTTTTGCTTCTTTAGAAGCCGTTGAAACGATATAATCAAGGTTTTCTATAAGTTGTTTGCGGCTCTTTTCTATTTGAGAAAATGCGCCTGATTTGATTAAACCCTCTAATGCACGTTTGTTTGAACATTTAACATCAACTCTTTTTATAAAATCATAAATTGATGTAAATTCTCCGTTTTTTTCTCTTTCCTTAATAATTTCATCAACGACGCCTTCACCGACCTGTTTTATTGATGCAAGTCCGAAGCGGATGTTGTGTCCGTCAGGTGCGTATTCGGAGAACGATTTGTTAATATCTGGCGGAAGCACTTTGATGCCGTATTTTTGTGCTTCTTCAATGTAAGCCTGTGTTTTTTCCTGATCGCCTGCAACACTTGTCAGAAGTTCTGATAGATATTCAACAGGGTAATGGCATTTTAAGTATGCGGTCTGATATGCTACAAAAGCATAAGCAGATGAGTGTGCACGGTTAAAACAGTATGATGCGAAGTTTTGAATTTGTTCAAATAATGCTTTCGCATCTTCCGCTTTCATACCGTATTTAGCCGAGCCTTCAATGAGTTTGCTTTCCTGCGCTGCCATTGCTTCAGGATCTTTGTGCCCCATCATACGGCGAACCTGATCTGCCTGACCGAGCGAATAATCAGCCATAACCTGAAAGATTTGCATAATCTGTTCCTGATAAACCATTGTGCCGTAAGTATCTTTTAACACAGGTTCAAGTCTGGGGTGCGGATATGTGATTTTTTTACGTCCATGTTTACGGTCAACAAATTCATCAACCATACCTGACCCCAAAGGTCCCGGACGGAACAGAGCAACCAACGCACCCAAATCTTCAAATACGTCAGGCTGAAGTTTTTTAACCAAATTTGTCATCCCCTGTGATTCAAGTTGGAATACCCCGACGGTTTCTCCTCTGATTAACATATCGTAAGTCGGCTTATCATCAAGCGGAATATGGTTTATATCAATATCAATATTTTGACATTTTTTGACAAGTTTAACCGTTTTTGAAATCATCGTGAGGTTTCGCAGGCCCAAAAAGTCCATTTTGAGAAGTTTCATTTTTTCAAGAATTTCTCTGTGGTATTGGGTTACAACAACCCCGTCTTTTCCGTGCTGAACCGGTACAATTTCATCAAGAGGTTTATAAGAAATAATTACCCCTGCTGCGTGCATACCTATTGCGTTTTTCAAACCTTCAACATGCAGTGCGGTATCGACAAGTCGTTTCACTTCTTCGTCGCTGTCATAAAGCCTTTTTAATTCCATCCCTTCCTGTAAGGCTTCAGAAATCTTTGCACCCGGGGCATCGGAAATCAAATCTGATAATTCTTTACTTCTTGCATAAGGAATATCAAAAACCCTTGCAACGCTTTTCATGGCGTTTCGTGCTGCAAGAGTGTTAAAGGTTATAATTTGGCAAACCTTGTCTTCCCCATATTTTTTAACAACATAATCAATGACTTCGCCACGTTTATCAATACAAAAATCGGTATCAATATCGGGCATTGAAAATCTTTCGGGATTCAAAAATCTTTCAAACAACAGATGATGTTCTATCGGGTCTAAGTCGGTTATATCAAGGCAGTACGCAACCAGAGAACCTGCAGCCGAACCCCTGCCCGGGCCTACAGGAATATCGTGAGTTTTGGCATAGTGAATAAAATCCCATGTAATTAAGAAATATGCACTAAAGCCCATTTTCTGAATAATTCCGAGCTCGTATTTTGCCCTTTCCTGAAGTTCTTTTGTTATTTTTTCTTTTGGATATTTTCGTTTCATCCCCTGAGTTACGAGTAACTCAAGATAGGTGTCCGTTGTGTATCCTTCCGGTACGGGGAAATCAGGCAGCGGAGCTTTCCATTCAACCGTTATGGCACATTTTTTACAAATTTCAACCGTATTACTTATACATTCGTTGAAAGTTTCACCATCAAGCCATCTGAACGCTTCACGAAGTTCATCAACCGTTTTTACATAAAATTCGTTATTTTGAAAGTGAAAACGATTTGGGTCTGATTTGGAAGATTTTGTTTGCATGCAAAGCAAAGTATCATGCCAGTCGGCATCTTCTTTTTTCAGATAATGCGAGTCATTTGTAATGACCATTTTTATCCCGAGTTCTTTTGCTAGTTTTATAAGTTCGGGATTAGTACGTTTTTGCTCGTCCAAACCGTGATCTTGCAGTTCAATATAATAATCCTCGCCGAACAAATCCTGATATTTCTTTGCAACTGCTTTTGCACCCTCATAATCGGTACGCAAAAGATTTTGTATAACTTCTCCTGCAAGACAAGCACTGCAACATATTAAACCTTCGTGATATTTTTCAAGAAGTTCAAAATTAATTCTCGGCTTAACGTAAAAACCTTCAATATGCGCAATTGATGAAAGTTTGACAAGATTTTTATATCCCGCATTATTTTTGGCAAGTAAAATTAAGTGATAACGAGGATTATTATTCGGATTGTGTTCTGATATATCACCATCATGGACATAAAATTCTTCCCCGATAATCGGGTTAAAAAGTTTGGGTTGGTATTGCGGGTCTTGTTGCGATTTTTCTTTTTCAGATGCATTAATTTTATCCGCTTCAAGATACAAATCCATAGCACCATACATAACCCCGTGGTCTGTTATTGCGACCCCCGGCATGTTATGCTCTTTGCAGAATTTGCACAAATCCCCTATTCTGATTGCTCCGTCTAACAACGAATATTCTGTATGCAGATGGAGCGGTACATATTGAACTTCATCAGCCATAGTATAAGATTATCAGGAACAAAATTTCAAAAAAATGCTTTATTAAAATGTTTTAAGTTAAATTTTATAAAAGTTTTAACACAACTACGGCATAACTTCACTCAACCAATGGTAGCATACATTTACCCCCTCTTGACAGTCATGCTATAATTAATATATGAGCATAAAGAAGGTATTATGTTCGGCACTGGTAATAGCATTTTTATTAGCCGGAAACAGTGCGCTCTCTATCCACGAACACGACGAGGAAGAATTATTATTAAACCCCGCAGTGGAAGTTAAAGACGGAACTCTTTTGAGTATAATAGACTGCGTATCACTGGCTTATAAAAACAGTCCGAAAATCAGACGTAAAAAATATGAATTAGACATCGCAAAAAGCAATTTGGGAATTGCCAAATCGCAGTATTTCCCGACTTTTGGCGCAGGTGTCGGTTTTAATTATCAAAGAAATTCCGACGGTATTTATTATGACAAAAGATACCGTGATTTGCCTGCGGTCGGGGTTAGTGTCAGCCAATTAATATACAATTTTGGCAAAACCACTGCTTTTATTAAGATGGAGGAATTTAATAAAATCGCAGCAGAGTATGAGTTTATGGACAGTCTTTGCTATACATTGTTTGACATTAAGGCAAAATATTATAATCTTTTGCAGGCAAAGGCTCTTTTGAATGTTGCAAAAAACAATGTTGACATAAACGAAAAGTTTTTAGAGATTGCAAGAACCAAAACCGAACCAGATATTGCAACGGCTGAACTTAACCTGAGCGAAGCGAAAATCAAATATATTGAGGCGGAAAACACTTATAACAATGCCAGATACGATTTGAGTAATGCTATGTATATTGATTCTCAGCCGAATTATGACATACAAAATACTCAAACTTTCACTTATAACGATGATTATGCATACGGTACAAAAGGACATGTGGAAGTAAAACCTTTCGAAGCGTATGTTTTTCCCTTTAAAATGAGTGATACCCTTGATATTGCGTACAAAAGCAGTCCTGATTTGCAGGTTTTGATTAACACAAAAAATGCGATGGAAGAATCGCTTAAATATGTAAAACGCACTTATCTGCCTGAATTGAGAGCGGATGCGGGTTACGGGTTAAATCACACGAATTTCACCAATAATAACAGTTTGACTATTGGAGTTAACCTGACGACAAATGTTAACCTGATGGAACTCAAACACTCAATTAAAGGTGCTGATGCGCAGTTAAATATTGCGCAAAACGAAATTGATTTGTTTAAAAAAGATTTGCAATACGAACTTTTGAGAGCATTTAATAATGTTGACAGAGCAAAAAAACAGGTTCCGACTGCAAAAACAGAAGTCGAACAGGCATTAAAAAATCTTGAAATAGTAGAGAAAAAATACCGCTCGGATGTTTTAAATTATGTTGCTTTGCAGGAGGCCAGAAAAGATTATATCAGGGCATTAGACAGTTATATTCAGAGTATTTACAATTACAATATTGCGCTTATTCAGGTTGAGATGGCTATGCATTACCATTTGGTTGATATTCACCACAAATCAGAACACGCAGTTCATTATCACAACGAAGAACTTGTCGAACATCTTGTCAAAGCACTTGAGTGTAATAAAAAAGACCTGAACAAAAAACAGAAAAGGAAAAAATAGATTCTTCGGGGCAAAATTTTACGTCATTCAGAGCGAAGCGAAGAATCTAAAAATTTTGCCCCGAAGAATAACGGTAATTTATAATTTATTTACTGTTCTGCGGGTTGTTTCGGTTCGTTTTTGACGAGTAAGATTTTAATAATTCTTGCGCCGTCAATTTCCGATACGGTAAATGTAAAATCGCCGTAGTTTACTCTGTCGCCGACTTTTGCGATGCGTTCAAGTTCTTTAACAACAAGTCCTGCAACAGTATCAACATCTTCGACTTCAAGTTCTTCTTCAGGGATATCAAAATATTTTGCGAGTTCATCAAGACGCATTGTGCCTGTTACTTCAAACACTTTCGGTCTGATTTCTTTAATATCTTTTTCTTCGTCAATGTCAAATTCATCCTGAACATCGCCGAAAATTTCTTCCAAAACATCTTCAAGTGTAATCAAGCCCGAAGTTCCGCCAAATTCATCAACAACAATTGCCATCTGCGCACGTTGTTTTTTAAACAGCATTACAAGTTTGTCAAGCGTAATGGTTTCGGGGACAAGCGGAATTTTTCTTTGGAATTTTTCTATCGGACAGGTTTCGTTCTTTAAAGACAACATAAACAAATCTTTAACATGAACAAACCCTGTAATATGGTCAATATCTTCACTGTATACAGGGTATCTTGTATATTGATTTTCCGTTGCAATCTGATTTAATTCATCTATCGGGGTTTCAATAGAAACGCATACCATATCGGTTCTCGGGGTCATAACTTCGTGCGCGGTCAAATCGGAAAACTGCAAAACATTATGGAACATATCCTTTTCTGTTTCATTTAAAACACCCTCATCGTAACTGTTTTCGACATACATATCCAAATCGTCAATGGTGTGAACAGTTTTGAGTGACGGATTAACAGGGATTCTCAATATTCTCAAAATGCCGTTGCAGGTCTTGTTGAGTAACCAAACAAACGGTCTTGCAAGTGTCATAAAAACATCCATCGGCTTTGCAACAAAAAGCGAAATCTTTTCGGGGTATTGCAAAGCGATGCATTTTGGCACCTGTTCGCCAATTAAAACATGTAAAAAAGTAATCAGAATGAATGCAATAACCGCAATAATTATGTGTGCGATATACGCATCAGACGGCGGAACACTCTTCAATACAGGGTCAAGCATCTTTTCTATTGTCGGCGAACCAAACCAACCTATACCGATACTTGCTATAGTTACCCCGACCTGAACGGCAGCAATAAAGAAATTGACATCATCAAGTGCTTTTAGGGCAAGTTTTGCGTCAATATTGCCGTCTTTGTTCATCTGCTCAATTCTGTTTTTGCGCGCTCTGACTATGGCAAACTCTGCCCCGACAAAAAATGCATTCACAAGCAATAACAAAAATACTATAACCCAATTAAAAACTATGGTATTTATGCCTGATTCATCCATTACTGTTCTTTAATCCTCTAAGTCTTAATTATAATATCCGCATGACAAAATTGCAAATTAATAAACTATCTGTACATTGACTTTTCTTGCTCTGGCTTTGTTGTCAAAATCAATCAGAACAACCTGTTGCCACTGCCCGAGTTGCAAAACTCCGTCAATTAAAGGAACATAAGTTGAATTGCCGACAATTGATGCTCTGATATGCGCATAGCCGTTGCCGTCGTGCCACATTTCATCATGGTGATAATCTCTGTTTGACGGCGCAATTTTTTCCATAACCTCGGGAAAATCTACCAAAAGCCCAGGTTCAAATTCGATATTCGTAACAGAAACCGTACTGCCCTGCGCATAAATATAAATAACTGCGTTTTGCAGACCGTGATTATAAACCACATTTCTTATCTGCGGTGTCAAATCAATTATATCTGTATTCCCTTTTGTGTGTACCGTAAAATACTCATTAATAACCGTCATAATTTATCCCCAAAAACTTTTCTCTCATTTTACAAAGGACAAAAAAATTTTGCAAATATGAATTAGGAACATCAGGGGATTAAATACTCTTATCAGCCGTCAAAAATGAGAAAAAAGAAAGGACGTGAAAATTATGAATATTTTAAGAACGGTTGCTTATGTGCTTGTGCTCATCGGTGCAATTAATTGGGGACTTATCGGAGTAATGGACATTGACCTTGTTGCGATGCTTTTTGGCGAAATGAGTGTACTTTCAAGAATAGTTTATTCTATAGTCGGCATTTCTGGTATTATTCTTCTGCTGACAACATACAAGGATATTTTTTACCATGAAAATTATTAATTAAATGACGTTAAGGCGTTAAGATAATAAGTCTTGACGTCTTAACGACTTTCTATACATTTGTTACAAATTTCCTTTAAACAAAAAATGTGCTATATTGTAGTAAATTAGCATTGTTTTTAGGGTGAAGTATGAAAAAAATTCTTATTGTTGATGATGAGCAGGATATTGTTGAAAGCCTTAAATTTGTGCTCGAAGGCTGTAATTATTCCTGTTATTGTGCCTATAACGGAGAGGATGGGTTGAATTTAGCAAGAGAAATTGAGCCTGATTTGATTATTCTTGATGTCATGATGCCCAGAATTAACGGTTACAAAATTAGCCGTTTATTGAAATTTGACAAAAAATATCAGGATATTCCCATTTTGATGATAACTGCACGTTCGCAGGAGGAAGATAAACTTATCGGTGAAGAAACAGGCGCAAACGAATATATTACAAAACCATTTGACCTAGATGATGTTTTGAATATTGTTAAAAAATATTTGGAAATGGCAGAAGAAAAAGAAGAAGTAAATTAATGACTGCAATCACTAACAAAACTCTTGAAACTTTAAAATATGATCTTGTAAGAGAAGGTCTTGTTGCCTACGAAGTTGTTGAACAGGCACAGGAAATTGCTGATGCGCGCAATATCAACATCGGTCAAGCTCTTATTGATTCGGGTGTTATAACGGAAGAACAACTTATTAAATTCCTTGAAACCAAACTTCATACTCCGTTTGTTAATCTCGACGATTACGAACCGGATAAAAAATGTTTAAAATATATAAATTATTCGGATGCAAGAAGATATAAAATTATTCCGCTGTTTAAGATTGAGGATACCTTGACGGTTGCAATGTCAGACCCGCGTAACCTTTTTGCGATAGACAAAATTATGGAAAGTGCAGAGTGTGAAATTGACCCTGTACTTGCAAACGAAGAAACTATTCTGAAAAAAATTGACGAATATTATAAATCAGATGTTACTGTCGGTAATATTATGACAGGTTACGAAACAGGCTATGACTGGCAAGAGGAACTTCACAAAGAAGATTTGAGTGACAATCATATTCAAAAAATTATACGCGCAATACTAAAACAAGCAATATTAGAAGATATTCACGAAGTAGTTTTTCAAGGTGAAGATGAGGGTTTGTGCGTTAACTTCAAAAAGCAGGGGGAATTGCTTAATAAAGGCTATATTCCAACAGTTTTAATATCGTCTTTTGTTTCAAAACTTAAAAGTTTATCTGAACTTGATCCGTCAGTTTCTGAAGTTCCGCAGTTAGGGAAACTTTGCTTTAAGGTTGATGATGTTTTGATTATGGCAAGTGTTTCGACGTTCCCGACTATTATGGGCGAAAGAATTTTCCTTAAAATATATAAGCCGCCAAAACCCTTGGAACAAATGGTTTCGTCGAAATTTGAACTGTCTGAAATTCGTCAATCATTGGAAAAATCTGGGATTATACTTGTTTGCGGTTCGGCATTGAGCGGAAAGACTCACGTGATTTATTCGCTTTTGCAGGAAGCGGCAAAAACTACTTCAAAAAATATTATGACCCTTGAAAGTATTGCAAAATACGAGCTTAAAGGTGTTAACCAGTGTGAATTTAACGAAAATGTCGGGTTCAATATGGATAAGGCAACGCGTTTTATAACTTTTCAAAATCCAGATATAATCTATCTTGAGGGTATAAAATCAAAGGCTTCGTTTGATTATTTTTCGAGCCTTGTTTATGAGGGCAAAACTATTATTATGGAATTTTTAGCGAATAATATGGACGATTTGCGCTCAAAGATGGCTTTTTCTGATTTTGACACCCTAAAATCTATTATCACTTCAATGATATTTATTCATTCCAAAAACAGTATTGAAGTCTTTGATAAGGACAGCCTGCAAAAATACTTGGGTTAATTCGTGTAAATTCCTAATACTTCTCCCAAATCATAATCATTTGTATCTTCATAAGTTGATTTATAATTCGTATTCGGCGTTTCTTTTTTAAGATAGATTTGCTCGGCATTACTATTTGTTTCGTATTTCATTTTAAGAGTGGGATATTTCCCTTTTTTAATTTTAATTTCGGGTGTATATTTTGCTATATAGTTTAAATCTTTATCTGCAACTTTTGATTTCAGCCTGAAATAATCAATTACCTTGTTTGGGATTTTGTCATAGGCATTACTGATACTTCTTATCTCTTTTTTCATTTCTTTGACTATGGTATCGTCTAAAACGGTATTTGTTACGCTATTTGTATCTAATACGAGTTTTTTCTTTGTTTTTATACTTTTTTCCCCCGTAAAATAATCGACTTTTTCCCAATTAGTTTCTACTGTTTGTAATATTCCGGATATTATGGAATTATTTTTGATTGCAATATAATAGTTCCCGTTCTCATTATCTAAAAACGATCTAAGAAAATCTTTAAGGGCACTAAAAGATGAAGAATTTTCATGTATGTTTTTATCATATTCGGGGACAAATTTATCTTTACCGTTGCAAACATCTAAACATCTTTCAATAAACAGTTCATCTTTGCGGTTTAACTTATAAACTTCCAATAAATTTTCACAACCTTCTTTTAGTGTTTTTGCGCTAAGAATTTTATTAGCCTGAAAATTTGTAGTGTTATAATATGTATTGATTTGCATGCTGAAAACCTTTACCGTGATTTACATACATATTAAATATAAACATTAAAATTTATGCTAGATTGTGATGTTCTTTTAATAAAAATTAACAGAAATATTAAATGATAATGTTTTATCTTACATTCAAAAACTTGTGTATTTGGGGTATAAGTCTGACATTTGGGTATCGTTCGAGAAATTTGCCAAAAATTTCTTGGCAAAAATTGTTATTCACACTCATTTTATTCTCGTTCATTTTTGGCTGAAGAATGAGTTCAATACCGTTTTTTTTGCCTAAATCTGTACAAGTCCTGATTTCATCATCTGTTATATTTTGATCAAAAACAATTTTTGCAAAGGTGTAAATTCCGCTACAATTTGATAAAAAAGTGTCATGCAAATCAAAAGTATTTTTCCCTGTTGAACTTGGCAGTTTAATATCCGCAGAAACAATGTCAATTTTGTCTTTTACCTTTAATAATTCCTCTGATAATGTTGCATTTGTTTCAAGATAAATTTTTATCGCAGGAAGCAGAGGTAAAAACTCATTTATAAAATCTGTGTGCAACAACGGTTCCCCGCCTGTTAATGAAACCGAATGAATTTTTGTTAAATCGTACTCATCTTTAATTTTTTGCGCCAAAGTTTGCGCTATAAATGAAACGGCTCCATCTGTGCTGAAGTCAGTGTCACAATAATCACAGCTAAGGTTGCACCCGCAAAAGCGGATAAACAACTGATTAACCCCGACAAAAGGTCCTTCGCCCTGTATTGATTCAAAAATTTCTTTAATTTTAGCTTCCGTAGCCAAAGTTTTTCCTCACATTTTCAGATGACAGATTTTTCAACTGTTCATAAAGTTTGATTTCATCATCCGACAAATTGTGAGAAATTTCAATAGTTACAGTAACAATTAAATCACCGATTTTACCGTTTTTCTTTAAGCCCTGATTTGCTATGCGGAATTTTTGTCCCGAAGTGGTGTTTTTTGGAAGTTTAAGTTTAATCGTTCCGTCAAATGCGGGGATGGAAATTTCTTCACCCAAAGCGGCCTCAAACGGTGTGATAGGCACATTATAATAAATATTCAGTTTGTCATAATGCACCTGCGTTTTTGTTTCTATACGCACCGTAACATAAACATCCCCGTTTGTGCCCCCGTTTTTCCCCGAAGCCCCCTCACCTTTGAGACGGAGTTTTGCGCCGTCTTTTATCCCTTTCGGGATAGTCAGCGTAATTTTTTTTGTTTCGGTAACTGTTCCCTTGCCATCACATTTTGTGCATTTGTCACCGTTTGCAAACTTGTGCCCGAAACATTTCGGACAGGTTTTTGTGGTTCGGATATTTATTATCCGCTTTGAACCTGTCATAACTTCATCAGGGGTAATTATAACCTCTGTTGTCAGATTTTCACCTTTTTTAGGTTTCCTGTTTTCTTTTTCTCTTTGGTTTTTCTTAAATTTTGCACCCCAGTATTTTAAAGCCTTTGCAAAAGAATTTGTTTTTTGAGGTTTTTTCTGGGCTTTTTGTTCGCTTTTGGGTGGCTCATACTTGCGAGTTTCCTGTTTTGTGGCTTCCTGTTTTATATCTTCCGTTTGGGTTTGTTCTTTTTTTTCTTCCTTTTTTGTCTGTTCTTTTTCTGTTTTTGTTTCTTTAAAAATTCCGTTTAAAATATCGTATTTTTTGCGTTTATCTTCGTTGCAAAGAGTTTCATAGACTTCTGTAATTTCTTTGAACATCTCAATTGCTTCGGGCGATTTATTAACATCAGGATGGTATTTTCGCGCGAGTTTGCGGTATGCCGATTTGATTTCCAAAATATCGGCATCCATACTAACCTCTAAAATTTCATAATAATTTTTTACACTATTAAACACCATACACTTTATTTAATGATGTTTTTACAAAAATCAACATGCCTAAAAGGATTAGGCTATATTCGTAATTCTAATTACAGTAAAAGAAAAGTTCCATACAGGCGGATTTTGTTACCTGCTGAGCTCTGCAGGTGGGTGAGAACCCTGAGTAATCCGTTTCCCGCTGGCGATAATAATATCGGCGGGTATACTTCAATCTCATTCGGAGTTAACTCTCCCTATTTATGTAAATGTAGGAACAAAATTAACACCTGTATGAAACTGCTCACAGTTTAGCATATCTCTGAAACATTGGCAATAAAAATGTTAATTAAAAAACTTTTTGCCTAATGTTTCGTAATATAATTTGATTTTATCATTTACCGCAAGTTGTAAATCTTTTATGGAAATCTTATCAATGTTAGGGATGATTGTTTTGAGTACAGGAGTTTTTATTCCGCTACGAAGTCTTTGAGAGCGTTCCATATTGTGCATAAAATTCAAAGCGGCAATGTTTTCAAAAGTTTTTGGAATTTCATCACTGAAAAACAGATGCTTCGCAGGAGTTGAGTGCATAATATCAATTGTCAATTGACCTTTAACATTTGCTCCTACAAAAATATCGGCAGGATAAAATTCCCCGAGTCCAAAAATATAAGGAATTTTTCCAAGATTGTCATGTTTCATATATTTTATTAGTGACGGTTTTATATAAGTTTGTCCGAAGGATATTTCATTTGTTTTCATAATATTTATAAAAAAGCACCAAAAAAAAATTTGTTAATATGTAAAAAATTTCTTAACATCCTTGTTTAATTTAATTGTTTATGATACACTAATCGAGTAAACAATTTGGGGTAGCTAAGGGATGCTGGTCGATTCAGTCGGATATTTAAAAAAGAGTAGCGGGGCGGCAAATGCCGATATTAGAAAGGCTCAAATTAAGCCTTATGTCAATCATTATTTAAACGATATTAGTGGGCAATCTTTTGCAAAAAACATGGATTCAAAAGCCGTTAAGCAAGATTCAACTTCTGTAGTCGGAAAGTTTTTGAATTTGTTTGCTTAATTTTTAGTTTGCAAGGATAGGTATTTTACAAGATGTGAGCATATTGTCGGGATAACTGATATGCCGACGAGTACGGGAACAATGCTTGTATTTTGTGCTATAAAGCCCACTCCTGACATTATTATTGCAACCACACCCCACGAAAAACCGTTTATAAACCCGCCGATTATACTTTTATATTGCGGGATGATATTTTGTGCAAGATTCATTGTAATCGGTGTTGCAAACATAGTAACAAATCCCATTAGTGCGAAAATTATAAATGAAACTACAGGCATGTTCTTATATGTGAGCATGAACATTATCGTTAATGGGAAAGTGCTTATCATTGAAAAATAAAATACGTTAGCAGTACCGATTTTATGTTCAAACTTTGGACTTAAAAGCGATGCAATTCCGCCTAAAAATATAAATGAAAAGAGTGCAAGTCCGATTTGAAATTTTGAATATCCCTGCGCTTTCCACAGAAACGGCAACAAAATTGAACACGAAGTTGTCATAAGTGATTTTAGCATTGCAATTATGTTTAAAATATTGAGTTTTCGGTTTGAAAGAATATCTTTTAATGCTTTGCCAAAATCTATATCAGGTTTTTGAGATTTTTCATCCGAAAATTTGGGGACAAACCAAAACATTAACACCGCCCAAAATACGCCAAGCAGGGCAAGGTAGGGCATTTTGTTTAACCCGAAATACTGTGCAATAAATGATGAAAACAACGGTCCCATTGAGTAGCCTAAAGTCCCGAATGCGATAAATATTCCCATGTTGCGGACAACATCGGACTTTGAAAATTTTGAAATCAATCCCAAAGACTGCGGATGAAAAAGGCTTGAACCAAGACTGCCGAGCATTATAAACAAAATCATGCAGATAAGATTTTGACTTGCTGGGGCAAAAGATATAAATACCGAGGAGAAAATCAACCCCCAAAATATGAGCGCACGTTTTCTCATATTATCGGCAAAGAAGCCGAAAAACGGCTGCAGGAGCGATGAAAATATATGCGAACAACTCAGAATTATTGTTGCAATAGGCATGGAAATTCTGACTTGTTCTGCAATAAACGGCATAATAGGGTTCAAAAATCCCGTATAAACATCGTTTATAAAATGTCCGCCACAGAACCATATCTGGGGTTTGCGTTCTTCTTTAGTGTAAATCATAGCCATATTTTTGCATTAACAAAGAGGTTTTGCAAATTATTTACAAATTCAAATATTTCGGAATAATATCAAAAAAATCTCCAACAATCCCCGTATCCGCAATATCAAAAATCGGGGCATTCGGGTCGTTATTAATTGCAATAATGTGTTCTGATTTGTCCATTCCGACGGTATGCTGAATAGCACCCGAAATTCCGCATGCGATATAAATTTTGGGGCGAACGGTTTTCCCTGTCTGACCGATTTGAATTGAGTGTGGTGCAAGTCCGTTTTCAACCGCAGGTCTTGTTGCAGCAACACTTCCACCGATTTTATCGGCAAATTTCTGCAACAATTCAAAACCTTTTTCATTTTTTAATCCCATTCCGCCTGCAACTATAATATCGGCGTTATCAAGGTCATTTATTTCATTTTCAATAGTCTTTTTAAACTCTAAAATTTCAACATTATTTTGTATTCCGTCTAACATTGAGGTATCTTTTTTGATAAATTCAGTATCAGCGTGGTAATCGACACTGTGCACCTTAAACACATTTGGTCTGACACTTGCCATTTGCGGGTAATTTTTGCACAAAATGGTAGCCATAAGTTCCCCGCCAAAAGTCGGACGTGTGGCAGCAAGCTGCCCTTTTTCATTTATATCAAGTTCAATGCAATCTGCGGTAAGCCCCGTATGCAAAGCGCTTGAAATTCTCGGCGCCAAATCGCGCCCCTGATTTGTTGCACCGATTAGTAAGATTTCAGGCTTAACTTCTCTTACAAGCTCAGTAAACAATTTTGAATAATACTGCGTTGAATAATTTTCAAGTCGCTTATCCACAAAATAGTAAACTTTATCTACCCCCATATTCCTGAACGCATCTTTAAACCCCTCAATTTTATCAGGTGAAGTAAAGCAAACAGCACTAATATCAACTCTGCCAAGCTTATCAGAAAGTTCGTGTGCTTTTTCAAGAAGTTCAAAAAATACCGTATGGATATAACTTTCATGCGTCAATTGCGCATAGAGCATTATTCCTGAATTTTCTTGGTTAGGCATCTTGTACCTCCAAAGATTTTAATTTTTCATCCAAAAGTTTTACGCTTTCATCTGCTGACAACTCAAATTTCTGTGCATTATGGTTTGACATATTGCGAAATGCCTTGCTGACATAGGTCGGAGAACCTTTTAACCCGACTTGTTCAGGTTCTAATCCGATAACCTGTGCATCACAAACTCTGATTTTCTGTTTTGATGCAAATTTAATCCCGTTGATTTTCGCTCGTCTTGGTTCAAAAGTATCATCTAATACGCAGATTAGTGCGGGATAAGTAACTTTTACCCTCTCTATTCCTTCATCTAAGACCCTTTTGAGTTCGATAAAATTCTTATCAACTTTTTCAAAACTTTTGGCATAAGTAACCTGCGGGATATTTAAAAATTCCGCTATGCAAGGTCCTGTTTGAGCCGTATCGCCATCGACCGCGAACTGCCCGCATATAATTAAATCAAAATCGGGGAGTTCCGATTTTATCGCAGAAGAAATTGTTTTGCCCGTCGCATAAGTGTCAGCTCCGGCAAATTTTCTGTCAGAAATCAAAACCGCCTTATCACAGCCTATTGCAAGAAGTTTGCGAAGCATTTCATCTGCCTGATTTGGTCCCATTGTAAATACCGTTATTTCAACATCTTTCAAGGTTTCTTTAACCTTCAGCGCAAATTCTGCAGCATAAACATCATAAGGATTAATAACGCTTTCAACCCCTTCTCTTTGAATAGTGTTATTTTCTGTCCACCGAATATCTGTCGTATCAGGGACTTGTTTTACGCATAATGCAATTTTTAACATATAAACTACCTTATTTCTTAGCGGCTTTCTGTTTTTCATTTGCACTCAAAAGTGCATCATACGCAATCATATACATTGCACATTTTTTTACACTTGGAATAAACCATGCGCACTTGTCGCCGGAACAAACCATATCAATTCCCGTTCCGATACTTGTTAAAGGACAACTTTTCATTTGTTGTTCTGCCATAACTCCCTCCTTTATACTCCCTGTTTTAATAAATTGCAGTTTTCATCTCTTTTGCGTTCCTGATCTTTATAAATTTTTGTTCTGTTAATAACTTCATCAAAATCAATCTCATGAGCATTGAAATCCGGCCCATCAACACAAGCGAATTTTGTCTGCCCGCCAACCGTAACTCTGCACGCACCGCACATGCCTGTTCCGTCAACCATAATCGGGTTCATGCTCGCTTCAGTGTAAATTCCTTTATCTCTTGTGAGTTCGGCTACCGCCTTCATCATTGGCATCGGGCCAACAGCGATTACATAATCGACTTTTTCACGTTCAATGATTTCTTTCAAAACTGTTGTACCGAAACCTTTGATACCGTAAGAACCATCGTCAGTTGTCATATATAATTCGGTGCAGGCATTTTTCATCTTGTCTTCCCAAAACAGCAAATCTTTTGTCCTCGCACCGGAAATCATATAAACCTTATTCCCTGCATCTTTTAGTGCTTTTGAAATCAAATAGCAAGGTGCAGCACCATATCCGCCCGCAACGCAGACCGCCGTTCCGTAATTTTTTATATCCGTCGGTTTGCCAAGAGGTCCTACTATATCAACAATTTCATCGCCTGCATTAAGCTTTGCAAGTTTCTTTGTTGAATAACCCACAGCCATAAATACAAGTGTCAGAACTCCTTTTTCTTTATCAACATCAGCGATAGTCAACGGTACCCGTTCACCTTCTTCTTCAACCCTGAAAATTATAAACTGCCCTGCCTTTGCGTTACGCACAACATAAGGCGCATCAATTGTTATTTCGTATTGATTAGGACAAATTTCTTTCTTTGATAATATTTTATATCCCATTTCCCCTCTCCTGTATCTTTCTAAATTATACAACAAATTTGCGCTTTTTCAAGTTGACCGAACTGTCATTTAATGCGATAATCAACTTATGAATTACATATTCTTTTTTCTTATAGTAATTTCAATAGTAATCGGCGCAATAAACGGCAAGTTGCAGGAAGTTTGTAACGCAGTCATGTCTGGTGCGGAATTATCAGTCAAAGTTGCATTTTCCCTAATCGGCATTATGGCATTTTGGCTCGGAATGATGAAAATTGCACAGAAATCGGGAATTATAGACTTTTTATCAAAAATATTAAAACCTGTTACAAAAGTATTGTTTAACGAAATACCGCCGGAATCTACCGCAGTTGGAGATATAGCAATGAACTTTACCGCAAATGCTTTCGGGCTTTCTAATGCGGCAACCCCGTTCGGGATAAAAGCGATGGAAGAATTACAAAAAGAAAACAAAGATAAAACTTCGGCATCAAACTCTATGTGCCTATTTTTAGGGATGAATACCGCAGGGTTTCAACTCATTCCGACAACCGTTCTTGCGGTTCTGATTGGAATAGGATATGAAAATCCGACAGAAATTATTGCGCCGACGCTTTTAGTCACAATTATTGCGTTTACTTTTGCGGTGGTACTGTCTAAAATTTTGCAAAAGGTGTGGAGGGGGCAGGACTTGCCCCTCACCCCTACCCTCTCTCCCCAAAGGGGCGAGGGAGAAAACTCTTTAGGAGGTAACGAATGACTAAAATTCTGAACCTCATATCGCTTTGGGCTTTGCCTGTTTTGATTTTACTTATCTTATTTGTCGGAATGATAAGAAAAGTTCCTGTATATGAAGAATTTACAAAAGGGGCAAAAGACGGGTTTAAGGTTGCAATAAATATTATCCCGTATCTTGTTGCCATAATAGTTGCGATATCAATGCTTCGTGCAAGCGGTGCGATAGAAATGCTTGCAAACCTGCTTGCACCGTTATTAAAATCTTGGCACATGCCGGCAGATGTTCTGCCCTTAACGATTGTGCGCTCATTATCAGGTTCGGCAGCACTTGGGGTATTTTCTGATATTGCAAATAACTTGGGGGCAAATTCTTACGCAACAAAACTCGCCGCCGTTATGGTCGGGAGCAGTGAAACTACCTTCTACGTTCTTGCCGTTTATTTCGGGGCTGTTAAAATTTCTAAAATTCGCTATGCTTTAATTGTCGGTCTGCTTGCAGATTTAGTCGGAATTATTTCAGCAGTTTGGGTATGTAATTGGATGTTTGGATAGCATCCACCCAACTTTGGGAGTATTCATCAACCTCATTTCTTACGATGGATTTAATTAGTACTGCATAATTTATATTTATACAGTCGATTTTTTCAAGTCGTTCTACCGTATAATCTTTCCCTCCGCAGTTGTGGCAGAAATTATCAACGGGCATTATTTCGCCGTTTTTGACTGTTGCAATTTCTTTTAACCCGCATGAAGCGCACCTTACAAGATACCATTGGTTTTCAATAAGTTCCCCGCAGTCGGGGCAGTAATAATATTCTACATCCAAAGGCACTTTGGGGTGTTCACATTCTTTGCTAAAACCTAAAATCTGACTCCATCTCATATTATGTTTTTAATAATTTTTTTGACAAAGTCAATTAATCTTCTTTTTCCTCAACCCATTTTTTTGTATCAAATTTTAAATCGGAAACGGTCATTTTTAAGGATTCCACATAGGGCTTGAGTTTGGTTAAAAGTTCCGCTTTGTTAAGCATAAGTTCCTGAGCAACGGCCGGTGTTTCACAGGCAATCACCATAATATTCCCTTTCATCATAGAGTAAGGTTTTGAATATTTTGAAAATTTTTCTCCCGCAACTTTATTCCAAAATTTATACAAATTACAGCGCTTAATTGCACGCTTAAATTCTTTTTTTTCTCCAAGCTGAGCAATAAGTTCGTCTATGTATTGAAACTTTGTATAAAGTATTTTTTTCATAATTTTGGTTAATGTATTTTTTGTGCTAAAATCTTGAAATGACCACCGAACAATTAGATATTAGCATAAAAAATTCCAAAAATATATTGCTTGTTTCACACATAAACCCTGATGGCGACACTTTGGGCTCGATGTGCGGAATGTTTCATCTTATAAAAGACAATTATAAGAAAAAAGCGGATATGGTAATTGTTTCAAAATTACCGTCAGTTTATGAATTTTTGCCTGATGTTGACAAAGCAAAATTTATTGACGATGTTGACTTGTCAAGAGAATACGATTTGGTAATAAATCTTGATGTAGCATCAATTGACCGATGTGAGAATGCAAAAATTCTTTTTGATAAGGCAAAACAGACTGTAAATATTGATCACCACGAAACAAATAATTCTTATGCGGGGGTAAATATAATTCAGCCTTATGCTTCCGCAACGGGCGAAATTTTATTTGAAATTGCAAAAGATTTGAAATGGAATATAAGTAAAGAAAGTGCAATCTGTCTTTATGTTGCGATTTTGACTGATACAGGCGGATTTCGGTTTTCAAATACTTCGCAAAAAACTATGCAGTATGCAGGGGAACTCTTATCATATGGAGTTGAACCGTCTGATGTCTTTCAAAAATGCTACGAATCACAGTCAAAAGATATGGTGCTTTTTCAGAGTTACTGTGTTAATAAGGCAAAATTTTGTGATGATGATAAGATTGCTTATACCGTTGTTTATAAAAAAGATTTGGAAAAATTCAACTATAATGGAGACGATTTCACTGACGGTTTAACTGAAAAATTAAGAGCAATAAAAACAACACAGGTGGCGTTTGTTGTGAAAGAACTAAATGCAACAACCTCAAAAGTTTCAATGAGAAGCAGAGGAAAAGATATTGCAAAAGTCTGTTCAAGTTTCGGTGGCGGGGGGCATAAACTCGCTGCGGGAGCAGTTATTAAGGCAGATGTTGAAACATCCGTTAAAATGATTTTAGATGAATTAAGAAAATAGGATTATGTTAAAAGATATCATTAAAAATTTAATGAAAAACAAATATACCCATTGGCTTGTTGCATTGATAAGGTCAATTATAAAAAATGACTTTTTCGGAATGGCTGCGGAAATGGGATTTATGCTTGTTGTCGGAATTTTCCCGTTTATGTTGTTTTTAATGGCTATTTTCGGCTGGATGGGTAACCAATCTTATATGGATCCTATTTTGAGAGTGCTTTCGACTATTATGCCCAAACAGACAATGGCACTTTTACAGAGTGTTTTAAATCAGACAATGATTTTCGGACACGGGAAGCTTTTGGGGATAATTGGTATTTGTACGGCGTTGTTTTTATCTTTAAACGGGGTTGCCGTTGTTTTAAAAGGTTTAAACAGGGCATACAAAGTTGAGGAAACAAGAAGTTTTCTTTATACAAGAGTTTTGTCGCTTTTGATGGTTTTTGTAAATGTCTTAATCTTATTTCTTACAATAAACGTAATAATTTTCGGTAAAATTATTGTAATGTTTTTTGTTAATCATTTTGGGTTGTCAAAAGCAGTTGCGTACACAATTTTGACATTGCGCTGGCCGGTATCATTTTTGGCATTGTATGTGCTTGCATTTTTAAGTTACTACATTCTGCCGGATTTGAAAGGTAATGATAAATTTAAGCGAAAAAGTGCACTCCACGGTACGATATTTTTCACCACATTTTGGTTAATCGGTTCGTGGGGATTTTCACTTTATGTTAATAATTTATCGACTTATAACATTGTTTTTGGAACTATCGGTGCGTTCTTTATCCTTATGATTTGGCTTTATTACACTTCAATTCTTTTACTTATCGGGGGTGAAATTAATTCAAAAGTGTATAACAAACTTGAAAACAAATCACAGGAAATTAAGGATGAACTTGAGCAGTTAAGAAAAGATACTTTTAACCGTTAATTATTTTCACGCCTGAACTTGTGCCAAGCCGTACTGCACCAGCTTCTATCATGTCAAGAGCGGTCTTTTTGTCACGGATACCGCCAGATGCTTTAACCCTCAACCCAGCATCTTTTACGGTATCAAACATAAGTTTTACATCTTCCACTTTCGCGCCGACGCCACCTTTGACAAAACCTGTTGAAGTCTTTACAAAATCCGCTCCGCCCAAAACGGAATATTCACATGCTCTTACGATTTCTTCACTGTCAAGCAAATCGGTTTCAATGATAACTTTCAGATTATGCCCGTTACAGGCTTTTTTTATCGCTTTTATTCCATTTACGATAAAATCTTTGTCATTATCTTTTAATTTTGTGCAGTTTATTACCATATCAATTTCATCCGCCCCGTCAGCGACGGCTTTTTGGGTTTCAAAAACCTTAACCTCGGTTGTGTTTGCGCCCAAAGGAAAGCCGATAACGGTTACAATTTTAACATTACTCCCTTTTAAATGTTCTTTTGCAAGTTTGACATAGCAGGGATTAACGCAAACCCCAAAGAAATTATTTTCTTTTGCTTCCTCAAAAAGTCTTATCAAATCACTTTCTTTTGCGTCTTGTTTTAAGAGTGTATGTTCAATGTATTTGTTTAAATTTTCCATTTTGTACTCCTTTTATATATTCTCCAAAATTTCGCCTGTCTGGTCGCTGTGGTTCAGCGTGAAAAAGTGCAGGAAATTCACCCCGTTTTCAATAAGGTTTTGGCATTGTTTGATTGCAAATTCCGTTCCGATTTTTTTTGAATCGCTTGGGTATTTTTCAAGTTTTTCAATAAATCTTTTTGGTACGGTAATTCTTGCCATAGAAGTCATTTTTTCAATTTGTTTAATTGTTCTTACAGGCATGATGCCAGCAATAATCGGACAATTTATCCCTGCATTTCTCACCGTTTCAATATAGCGGTATAATTTGTTATTTTCAAAAAACAACTGGGTAAAAATTGCACTTGCGCCTGCATCAACTTTTTTCTTTAAAAATTTTATGTCATCTTTTAAATTTTTACTTTCGATATGTCCTTCGGGATAACCTGCAACCCCGATAGAAAGCGTTGTTTTTTCCTGTATAAATTCCACAAGTTCGTTTGCGTGGCAAAAATCAAGTTCCTGCGGGTTAATGTATTCGGGAATATCCCCTCTTAATGCCAAAATATTTTCTATCCCCAAATTCTCAACCGAAACGATATGTTTTTCGATTTCGTCTTTGAGCATAGAAACGCAGGTAAAATGAGGCATAAGGTTAAATTCCAAATCTCTTATGCTTTTCAAATCCTCATAAGAAAATCTGTTTAACCCTCCGCTTGCGCCGTAAGTGAGCGACACAAGTACGGGATTATATTTTTTTAGAACACGAAGTTCTTCAAAGAGTTCCGATATGTCACCGCTTTTGGGTGGGAAAATTTCAAACGAAATCTTCGGTGAAAAATCGCCAACTACACCGTATCTCTCATTTTGGTATATCTCGGAAAGTTCCATAACCCGATTATATCATTTTTGGGCGGAAATTAAAACTATTTACAAAGGCAAAGTTTCTTTCCGCAAACATCATTTTGCGGTGCATAAGCATTTTTAACTGCTTTTGCACTTTGTTTTACATGGTACTGTCCCGTAAATGATAACGGTGTATCTAAGGGGTTGCTGTACAATACAAGTGTCGGGTCATTTATTGTAATCTGACCGCCATCTGTACCTCTTTTGATAATATATCTGTTTCCGATTTGGTTGACATAATAAATATCATTTGGATCTTTTGCATTATAAAACCTGATATTATTCCTTAAACCTTTAATGCCGACGCCCAGAGTTCCGTTCATTTCGGTATCGCCTTCGTGGTTGAGTTCTATCTGGTTGAGTTTAACGCATTTTGTATCAAGCGCCTGTACATTGTCATAAGCAGGGCGGTTTTTATCGACATTTCTGTGCAAATTGAACAGAGAAATCGTCATTCTACCGTCTGTACTCTGCTGTAATACTGCAGGAATATTGTAATTATTCCCATCCCCGCCGAAAGGATTATAACCGTGCTGCATCGGAAGAACAAACGGTGCACCGTTATTCAGGGCATTGCATTGAGGCATTTTTCTTATACTCATTGCTTTGTCAAATTTCTCTTTGTAATCGGCAATAAATTTCTTGTATCTTGGATTATTTAATTCTGCCCATTCGTTATGAACTTTTTGTCTGCCCTGAAGATAAACATTTTTCTTTTCGGTATCATAGCCTGTTGCCCCTAAATCATCTCCGTCATAAAGTGTCGGCATCCCCGGCATTGCTGCAAGAATCTGCATCATTGCAAGAACCTTTGTCATTGCAGGTGTCATAATCTTTTCAAATACATTGTTCTCAAAATTATTTTCGTGCTGAGGATTTGAGAATTTGAAACCGTACTCATTTTTTGCCTGTTCAACAACTTTTTTGATATTGAAATCTATCGGTTTAACCCCGAATGAATCGCCGTCAAATCTAATGTTTCCGAATTTGCCCGAACTCAAATCCGCAACGGCTTTCGAAATTGCTTTGAAATCTCTGTCAAATTCTTCGGGAGTCATATTTGACTTGTAATCATTAAGAACATCAATAAAGCCTTTGCGCAAAGTCATACCCATTGCAACCGCTTTTGGAGAAATGTTATCAAAATTGTAATGTAAGACTTCTTCTTCACTGACGTGGTCTAAAGATTTGTCTTTAATTAGTCTGTAAGCGTCCATTCTGTGTTTTTTGTCCTCAATAAAAGTTAAATCGCAGTAGAACATATCCATATCCAAAGCGGCACAATGAAGTGCTCTTGGCTTATCATGGTTCCCGATAAATGTGTATGCGTAGTTAATTGCAGGAAGTGAAAATGCCTTTATCAATGAACCGCTTGGAGCAATAAGAGATGATTTTAAATGCTCCGCAAGGTTGAAAGTGTTTTCATTTTCATCTAAAGTCTTTGCATCTTCAAATGAACGTGAATAGAGCTTGACTATATCATAGAAAAATTTTGAATATTGCGCATTTGCCGTTATACCCGTATTGCGTAAAAATTTCGGGATTATATCATTTTTTGAAGGATAAGTCGGAGATTGTGTTCCGAATGCACTGTCAAAAAGACTGTCTTCATCCGTTATTTCAGCAACAATATAGGAATTGGGGTTTTCCGAGTATATTCCTTGTGCAAATGTTTTCCAAAAATCGTTTACATCATTCCAAATTTCTTCAAACGGTTGCTTGTGAGTTCTTAGGGCATCAATATCTGCTATATCTTTTGTTGCGTCAATTCTCCAGTCCAAACCTGCCTGTGTTTTATCGATTATTAAATCAGCAAGTTTGAACGAATTTACATTCGTGTTTTTTAATGTTGCCAGTATGCTTTTTGTTATAAAGTCCTGTGATTCCGACGTAATATCCGTAATACCCTTCTTCATCTTATCAAGAACGAGCATCGCCTCATCCTGCGGTGAACCTGCTTTGGGCAAATCAAGACTTTGAAGATGAGTGTTTAAAAGAGCCTTGTAATCGTAGGTTATTTCACCGTTTTTTTTGTCGTATTCAACATCTGTTTTTGGTGCAAACGCTTTTACTACTGCAAATTTTGCAATTTGAGGAACTATTAAAGGAAGTACATACTGCCCGTATTCAGTTACCTGTTCACCATTAAAGAGTTTGCTTTCTTTCGGCAATTTTTCGTTTACTTCATCAAGGACTTTCAGTGCAAAATCAGACATTTCTTTTTTGTAAATATCGTCCATAGTGTTGTATGTTTTTGCGTACCGGACGGGAAGATTAGGATTGCCTTTTTTGTAAATTTCATATCTTGATACCCCGATTTCATCAGGAGTATTTGCTCTTTTTGTAATTAATGGAGAGCCCAAAACACCGACAAGATTTGTACCGAATTCAATCGATTCTAAAGGCATATTCATCAGTTGTTCAAGAACCTGACCGTTCTTGTCCTCATTCGATAATTTTCGTGTGTTTTTATAAAATCCGTTTAAAACATTTTTCACTTCTTCTTCGTTTAACTGTACCTTGAGTGCTTTAGGGAATTTTTTTGCATCAGATAGTCCCATAATTTTCTGATATGCAGCATTCGGATTTTTAGAATCAATGTTTTGAATAGTTTGCGCAATATAAAGTCTTAAAATATCATTTGTTGTTTTTGTCCAATATTTCCCGCCCTCTACCGTATAATCGCGGACCTGACAATTTGCTTGTTTTATACTATCTTCTTCAAGCAATGCCTCTTTATTTGGCATATTTTTAAGAGTTTTTAAATCATTATTTGAAAGTACAAAATTGAGTTTTGCAATATCAGGGTTTGCATCCCATGTTTCAAAACCGCTTTCAAATTTTCCGTCAACCACAAAATTTTCATGTTTTGACATTATTCTTGATGCTTCATATTCGTCAAATTTCAGTTTTTTATCTTTTGGCAGACAAGAATTGTGCTGATTAAATCTTTTGATATTTGCCGCAACGATTTTGGGGTTTACTTCAAAATAGTAAGGAAATACACAGTCATCGTGAGTGTGCAAATCGTAAACATCTTTTGTATTCAATTTTGAATAAGATTTGATTAAAAATTGCGGATTTTTTCTTTCCGCATCGCTGACAAGCCGTTTGTCAAAGAATTGGATATATGTCGGTTTATCAGGATTATATTTGCTGTTTTGAATTTCGTTTACTTTCCCTGAAGAATCCTGAATATAATTAAACGGTGAGTTTACAAGTTTCCACGAAACATTCTCCGTTCTTTTCGGGAAAACGCCCAAAGACAAAGGTGCGTCTTTAAGGTTGCCTGCTCTGAACCATCTGAAATACGGCGATTCCGTTCCCCATTTCAAAAGGTTTGTAAAATGAGTTCCCATCAGCCCCTCGTTTACAAATGCACCGTCTGATACAAAATTGAGGTTATGAGCAAACATTTTTTCCTGTAAAGACCTGTAATTATTCATATTCATAAGGCTGTTGCACGGCTGAAAAATGTTTTCTATCCAGTATTTGTGTGAAGTGAAATCCTCTCTTGTGAAAACAGGCAGAGAAATAATTCTTGAATATGGGTCAAATTTGCCCTCTTCTATGTCTTTTTCAAGTCCTGCCGCCGTTCCACCGTAAACATTCGTAAGAGTCTTTACGGCATCAAGCCCTCTTTGCTGAAGTTCCTTATTGAGTTTCCATTTCCCATGTTCATCATAAACAATTCCGACATTTTGTGAATCAATATTGACAAGTTTCATTGAACCGCCTTTTGACATCATAGAGCCGTTCGGTGTAACAATGTTATATGCCTTGCCGTCCTCACAAATACTGTCGCCTGCATCTATCTGGATAAATTCTTCTCCGCCATTGTGGTTTTTAATAACATAATGATATGCAAAAGCGCTGTCAGGTAAAATACCGAAAGTTTTTGCAAGATTAATTCTATTTGCTCCGGGGTTCATTTTTATTCTGTATCCGCCATTGCGTGCTTTTGCAGGGGAGTCTATGTAATAATTGTTGTATTTGTCATGGGCCAATGTATAAATTTCAAGGTAACAGTCCTGATTATTTTCGTCAAAAATATACGAAGTTTCAAAATTTCTGAAACCATGTTCGTCTTTGACCCATTTATATCCGGTAAAATTTATCTGAGTATTATTTTCGGCGTGATTTAAATTTAAACTGACTTTCACACAAGGACTCCTTACCGTCAATTATAACAATCGGGAAGATTTTTTTTTGACATAATTTCGCGCTTTATTACAAAAATTTTACATAATTTATGGTAGAATATCATTATCGGAAATTCAAGTAAGGAGTATATTATGCAAACTACCGAAATCAAATGCGATATTAAAGATATAAATTTGGCGCCGCAGGGTAAAAAACAGATTGATTGGGCGTTTAAGGATATGCCCGTTTTGAAAGAAATAAGAGAAAGATTTATTAAAGAACAACCCTTTAAAGGTTTAAAGCTTTCTGCGTGCGTTCATGTTACAAAAGAAACTGCGGCACTTTGCACCGTAATGCAAGCAGGCGGAGCGGATGCGGTTTTGGTCGCATCAAATCCCTTATCAACACAAGATGATGTCGCTGCAGCACTTGTCAAATATTACAACATGCCTGTTTATGCGGTTGCAGGCGAAAGTGTCGAACAGTACCAAAGGCACATTGAAGAGGCGATTAAGCATAACCCTGATATTATCATTGATGACGGGTGCGACATGGTTTCGATGATTCATGATAAACGCCCCGATTTAATCGGCAAAATTATCGGTTCAACAGAAGAAACAACAACGGGAATAATCAGACTTCAGGCTCTTGAAAAGCAGGGCAAATTAGGGTTCCCCGCAGTTGGTGTAAATACAAGTCTTACCAAACACTTATACGACAACCGTTACGGCACAGGCCAGAGTTCGTTTGACGGGGTTATGCGTGCGGCAAACATTCTTGTTGCAGGCAAAACTGTTGTTGTATCGGGTTACGGTTGGTGCGGTAAAGGTGTTGCATTAAGAGCAAAAGCACTCGGGGCAAATGTTATTGTCTGTGAAGTTGATCCGTTAAAGGCGCTAGAAGCGGCTATGGAGGGTTACAGAGTTATGCCTATTGCAAAAGCGGCATTAGAGGGTGATATTTTCCTTGCGGTAACGGGTGACAAGCACGTTGTTGATGTTCACCATCTCCTGACAATGAAAGACGGTGCGTTTGTGGGGAATGTCGGGCATTTTGACTGGGAAATCAATGTAAACGGCTTGAAAGCGCATACAAAAGAGATTAAACAAATCAGACCGAATCTTGAAGAATATGTTTTGGATAACGGCAAATCGGTTTATGTTCTTTGTCAGGGCAGATTGGTTAATCTTATTGCGGCAGAAGGACATCCCGCAAGTGTTATGGATATGAGTTTTGCAAATCAGGCACTCGGTATCGAATTTCTTGTCAAAAACAGGGGTAAACTTGAAAACAAATTATACACCCTGCCCTATGAAGTTGACGTAAAAATTGCTCAACTTAAACTTAAATCAATGGGGATAGAAATTGACACCCTTACACCTGAGCAAGAAGAATATTTAAACAGTTGGAAAATATAATTTACTTTCTTCATACAAAATTTCCTACGGCTTAAGGTTCGGAAAATCAAAGATTATAAAATTATATTTTGAAATTAGGAACAAGTAAATCATATTGTCCATATAAAAATATGCTTCAGAATTTCATTTTTTTGCCATGGTTTCTAATACTTCATTAATATAATGATATCACCGGTAAAACATTAATAGTAATCATAAATAATAAACAAACAAAAATTTGCTATCAAATTTTCTGAGATTTGGCAAATAATTATTTAAAAAATGGTAATTAACATTTGTAAATAATTATTAAATCCATTAAAGATTTTACTTATTTCTGCCGAATACAAATACATATTGTAATAGTAATGAGGTTTAATATGGTAGAATTTCACAAGGTGCAAAAAGGAAATACCCTATGGGGCATTGCAAGACAGTATGGCACAACTGTCAAAGAACTTGTAAGATTAAATCCTAATTTTAAAGGACGCGAAAATTTAATCCATGTCGGTGATGAAATTAAATTGCCCCAAAAATCGAATAACATGGGTACAACGGTTGAGAAAACTCAATCTAAACCAACCGATGTACAAAAGGCAAAAGCAAGAAACAACGCTCATCAACAAGAAGTTGCACAAATGAAAGTAACAAAGGCACAGTCAAGCCAATCTCAAAATGTTTCACAGAAAGTTTTTAACGGAAAGAAAAGCACGAAGAATGTTTCACCAAAAATATCTACAGATGATCAGTCATTAGTTGCTTACATAATTCAAACTGATAAATCTGCGTTTAACATTGATATAGACAAAATGTCTAGAAGGATTGTTGCAGCTGCTGATACTGTTGGTATTAAGGCGGATTCATTGGCTGCAATAGTTAAAAATGAGAGCCATTTCAAAGATACAATTACTATTTCATCGTGGGGGAAAGGCCCTACTGGTCTAACTAGTATCGCAACAAAAGATATGTATGCAAGGCCACAGGTTTTCGATTCAAAAATGTCTGCATTAATGAAAATATATGGGAGTTTGGACAAAATATTTCAGGCTAAACATAAAGATCCAACACTTGATTTAGGTGATTTTGGACAAATGCTTTATAAATACAAAACTCCATCAAATTTATATGCTGCTGTTCAAAAAGATTTCGACTTAAATTTAAGGGTTGGTGGATATGTATTCAAATATAATTTAAAAAGGGCTGGTGGAGATGAAAAAGAAGCTTTTAAGACATATAATAATCATCCGAAATATAAAGTGAAATATGCAAATGATGCAATGAAAACCATTCAGAGTGTGAGAAGTTTACCCAACACCAAAAAAGCATAAAAAAGACTCCTATAAAGGAGTCTTTTTTTAAATTGGGCCCGGAGGGATTCGAACCCACGACCAAAGGATTATGAGTCCTCTGCGCTACCGCTGCGCCACAGGCCCGTGACGACTTTAGTTATTCAATTTTCAACGGGCTCCGCGTTAGCGCTGCGCTACCTTCCTCTCAGAAAAACTTGACATTTAGTCAACTTTTTCTTCGGCAGAGTGCCACAGGCCCGTGACGACTTTTATATTAAAAAACTAGCATCAACATACCAAAAAATCAAGATTTACTCAAAAGTCTTATTATATCTTCTTTGGTAATATCAGGGTTTATCTCTCTTATACAAGTTATTTCATCGGTTAAAACTTCTTCCCCGAAAATTTTTTCCAAAAGTTCCCTGTCATAATCGTACAAAATTGAACCATGCTGGAGTATGTATCCCTGTTTTCTGCACTGCGCAGAACCGATAAGTTTTTTGCCCTCATAACACAAATCCGCACCCGTTGAAACAAGCATGCAATAATCAAACCCCGTTTTGACCTGCTTTTGAGTGCCAAAATCAATATCTATCCTCATTTGTTTAAATTTATTTATAAAAATTTCGCAGATTTCTTTATATGACGACACAACATGTTCTCCATGCTCTAAATAAGAAACGGGACAAATGAAACTGTATGTTATTTCGTTGTCATGCAAAAGTGCGCGTCCGCCTGTCAGACGCCTTACAACATCAATCCCGTTATTTTTCAAAAACTCTCTGTCTAAAAACTCATCGCTCTGATTTCTGCCTAATGAAACGCATGCCGGTTTCCAGCCGTAAAGTCTGAAAATAGGTTCTTTTAACTGCTTTTCGACGGCACAGTCAAGCAAATCGGAATCAATTTGCATGTTTTCAGCGCCTGTTTTTATTTCGTAATCAATAAATTGCATAAATTTACCCCCTTTGTCCTATCAGACATTTCCCCCTGAAAGGGGGCAAATATTTTAAGCTATCTCGCAAAAATTGAATATCCGTTCGGTTTCAAATCGGGTGCTTTGATTTCATCAAGCGGTAAAAGTTCAACACCATGAAAATTCTGCGGTTTAGGTTTGTTTTGTTCCGGAGCTAAGATTTCTGCCTTATCCATTGTTTCAAGTTTTTGACTTTCTTTTTGAAGTTGTTTTTCTTCTTTTTTCTTTTTCTTTGTTTGCTTTTCCGTTGTTGTAGTTGTTGATGGAGTATCGGTATAATTTTGTGCATCCGGTTGTTTGTCGTGTAAGAAAATCAAACCTTTTGTATCATAAGGGTCTTTTTTGACTTTCTTCGGTTTTTCCTCTTTGACCTTTTCTTTTTTTACCTTTTTAGCCTTTTTATCCGTTTTCTGTGCTACCTCATCAACTTCTTTTGAGAATTCTTCCTCCTGCTTTTGGAGTTGCTGTTCAACCTGTTCTTCACGAATTAAAGGAGTCTGTTCAATCGGAGGGAGTTTTGACAGGTTCGGATCTTCTTCATCTCCCGTGTAGCCGACACCTGACAGGCTTGCTGTTTTGCTTTCACTTATATTGTTTGTGTAATTTTCTACATTTGAAATCGTTTTATTATAATCCTCTTTTATCTGCGGATTTTCTCTTTGCGCAAGTTCCTGTTCAAACTGGGTGAATGCTTCGTTTCCGACAAACTGCTCCAACGCCGCTCTTTTTGACAAAAATTCCGCACGAGCGGTCTTTTGTCTGTCAACGGCAGTTCTGAAGTGAGAATCAGTTATAACAATAATTTCTCTTGAAACGTTATTCTTTTGTGCAAGTTCAAATCGTTCTTTTCTTTCCTGTGCAAGTTTTGATGCCATTTCAAATTGTTTTTTTGCATTCATATAATCGTAATACAAATCAACTGTTTTTTGCTGCAAATCCTCAACTTTGCGGATAAGGATAATCATATCCGCATCAGTTACTTTTGAATATTTGTAGTTAAGCGCCTTTGTGTCCTGAGTCATAATTCCCAAAACATTAGAACCGATTAAGGATGAACCGGCAAGCAGAGGGTTTGATATTCCCGCACCGACAAGTGTTGACATGCTTGCAAGAGTTTTTAGCATATTTTTAACGGTACTTTTTTCCGGTTTATCCGCTTCGGGGTTTGCAAGTTTATAGAGTGCAAAATTTATTGTATCGCTTTGGGTTGCTGCTCCCTGCCACAATAATGACAAATCCGAAATCATTTGTTGCTCGTCACATTCGAGTTCATAGCCGATTTCTTGTGATAATCTTTTAATACTCAAATCCGAATATGTTAAATCGGAATTATCAGATAATTTTGTACGCTGAATAACAGCCTGTTCAACGGTTTCATCTTTTATAGGCTGTATATAAGGATTTTCGGGAACTTCGGAGATACCCACCCTATATGCAGGTGATTTTGGGGCTGTCAAATCATTTAATGCAAGATTTGCATTTGCACTTGCCATTGCGCTTAAACAAATTACCATCGACAATAGTAACAATTTATTTTTCATTCTCTGTCCCCCCTCCCACTAAGGTTGAATCATAATCGTATTGATACATATTTAAATTATCCACCACTTTTTTGCCTGCAAGACGCTGAAGCTCAAGGTGGTATTTTTTGCTTAGCTGTATATATTTTTCTTCTTCAAGTTGAATATCTTGAAACAATGTTGATTGAATTGCTATTTCTAAAATATCTTCATCTTCCATCGCTTTTGCGTAGTTTTTGTTGTAAAGCATTTCTCTTGAACGAATTTCTTTTAGTAATGCAAGTGAATTTTTGTAATTATAATATGCGCTGATAATTTTATCCTGCAAATTTTCTATAAGTCCCGCAAGTTCAATAAGTTCGGTATCTGTGAGCGGAATTTCCTTTGGTATATTTTTTCTGTTAAGAAGGTTTTGTGCAATTCTTCCTGCACCGTAAGCACCTGACTGAATCATATAATTTTGTCCCAAAAGCATCGGTGCCATAGATGCACCGGAAATTATGGCAGAAAGAGTTTTAGCCATAAGTGATGAGTGTATTCTGCGCTGACTTTCGGGTGTCGCAAGTTTTTTGAGTGCAAAGCCGATGACCTGATTATTTGAAACCGTACCTTTCCAAAGATTATCAATATCTTCCATATCTTTTTCTCTTTGAAGCTTAACTATTTGATCGAGCATTTCATCATCAGAAAGCAAAAGGCTGTCGGATTTTTTGTAATCCGTTTTCGGCAGCTCAATTTTGGGCTTTTCAACCCCGCGCAACTGTACCGAATCATCTGCCATAACAGGCATCAACGGTGCAAATATAAAGCATGCTATCCCTAATAAAACACCTAACTTTTTCATAACAAATTTATAGCATTAATATACGAATAAATCTAATGGTTGATTAATCTTTACATCAAATGGTGGTTATTCTCTGACTTGAAAATATTTAGAATTGTAATACAGAGAGTTGGGAAGAATATTGAGCAAAAACAGTTCAAAATCAGAATATATGAGTGTTCCGTTTAAAGTTCTCAGGCAGAAAAATGAGTTGCAGAGCAAGGCGGACAAGCTCAAATCAAAAAATTCGTTTAAAGAAGCGGTCAGTCTTTATCTGAATTCGGTTTTGCTTGACCGCAACAACCCTGATACATACTTAAATTTGGGGGTTTGCTACAAGCATTTGGGCAAACTTCAAAAGGCGATTTCCGCTTTGGAAAAGTCCGCCTTGCTTGACAGAGATAATTTTGAAACATTTTACGAACTCGGACTTTGCCATCTTGAAGATGAAGTGCCCTGCAAAGCGATAAAATGTTTTATTCATGCGGTTGAACTTGAGCCTGACAATGCCGATGCGATTTATCAACTCGGTTTGGCGCATGAACAGTGCGACGAGCAGGATATGGCGATGATGATTTATCAAAAACTCATTGAAAATTCCCCTACATATCTCAACGCTTATTTGAGAAAATCAACGCTTTTGATGAAAATGGAACTTTATAATTCCGCTCTGGAACTTTACAAACAGATTATAAAAATTAACCCGAACTACACGCAGGCTTATTATGACATGGCATTTTGTCTTGACAAATTAGGCAAGCAAAGAGAGGCAAAACGCTATTATCACAAATTTTTGGAACATAAACCGCAGGATAAAAACGCAGATTTTGTGATGCGCAGAATCGAAAAACTCAAAAAACTTACAACTTCAAATACAAAATTATCACTTGTTTAATTTTTTTACAAACTCAACTGCCTGCTTTTTTGTTGTAATATCCCCGTTTAACTGTGCTTCGTGAAGTTCGTTTAAAATCCTCCCGAGTTTTGCTGACGGCTTAATATTAAGCATTCCCATAATTTCGTTACCGTCAAGCAGTTTTGGCAGAGGTTTAATCGTTTCAAGACTCTCAATATAAAATTTGAGCAACTTATCAAGCATAGTAAGGTTTTGTTCAACAATTTCATCGTTAATTTCAGGGCCTCTGGCAGATAGTCTGTCTGCTTTCCCGATGATTATTGCATCAATAGAATCATCTTCCATCTTGCGGACATATCTCATCATAATTTTGCCCGTCAATTCGGGCGAACACACAACCATTGTCGCGTACATGTGGTTTTTAATCATTTTCTGAATGTATTTTATTTGTTTATTTGAAAAAGATAATTTGCGTAAAATCTCAGGTGTCATCTTTGAACCAACATCATCGTGTTTATAGAACCTGTGTCGCCCTGTATCTTCTTCAATAAACCAAGTCGAAAACTTGCCTATATCGTGCATAAAAGCGGATAATTTTAAATGCGCAAGTCTTGAAAATCCGCCAAAATCAACTTTTTCTAAATGCTCTTTTACAAAATCAGACGAATTTTCATACAAAACCTGAATTTGTCTGACCGTTTCAATGCTGTGATGAAACAAATCCAAATGATGATGAGCGTTTGGCGGAACCTGTTTTAACTCTTTCACAAAGGGAAAAATCTGTTCTAAAATTCCGCACTCGTCAAGTTTTAACAGGGCAGAATGTGCAAAATCGCCGTCAAATAATTTCATAAGTTCGTATTCAACACGCTCTTTTGCCGGGTTGTTTATAAGTTGTGCATATTTTTTAGCAATATTTAAAAGTTCCGGCGAAATTTCAAACCCCAAAGTTGAATGAAACCTGAAAATTCGCAGTAACCTTAACGGATCATCGGTAAAATTTTCTTCTCTTATTCCGTTTAAAATTTTATTTTCAAAGTCTTTCAAACCCTCTGTCGGGTCAAAAATTTCACCCGTTTTGATATTTACCGTAACGGCATTCACCCTCAAATCTCTGCGCAAAATATCTTTTTCAAGCGAATTTTCAACAGGGTTTGTTATATCAAGATAATTTTTTTTGTCCTCCAAAACAATCCTGTAAATCTTATTTTCCTCATCAAGCGGGATAAATTTCCCGCCTAAAAACTCTGCAACTTTTAAAGAAAACTCTTTTGCCCCGCAATCAGTCACAATTAAATCTCTGTCCAAAATTTCTTTATCAAGCAAAATATCACGAACGGCACCGCCCACAAGCCAAATTCCGTTGTCAAAAAAACTTGCAAGGTTATTCAAAATTTCATCATTTGCTATTCGGTTTTTAATGATTTGAGTATTCATAAATGATGTTTCCGAGTGCTACTGTGGTTGCGGTTTCGGCTCTTAAAATCATATCGCCTAAAGTGAGCATTTGTATTTTTGAGTTTGCAAACCACTCAAATTCTTTTTGTGAAAATCCGCCTTCAGGTCCGATAATTACAAGAACCCTGTCCACTTTTTTAATCGGATTTTCAATAAAAGACTGCCGTATAGTTTTGGTTGCAATTCGTTCGCAAAAGACTATAATTTTGTCAAAATTGTTTTCCGACAAAAGTTTTTCTAATGTCGTGCGTGGGTAACAGGTTGGAATTTGCGCCCTTTCGCACTGTTTTGAACTTTCATACATAATCTTTTGCCACTTGCCGATTTTTTTGTCTATCATTTCGTTATTGAGGGCGCAATTATCGGTTTTAACGGGATAAACCCCTGTTACACCGAGTTCTATTGCCTTTTCTATCAAAAGATTTTGAGCATCGCTACGCAAAGGACTTTGAGCCAGATAAAGTTCAAAATCAAGAAATCTTTTGCTCGGGTAAGATTTATCTATTTTGGCGGTAATTACGTCGTTTGTAATTGATTCAATAATTGTTTCATACTGAATTTTATTTTCGTCAATAAGCAAAAGTTTTTCGCCTGCTCTTGCACGCAAAGAACGGGCGATATGAAAATAATTTTCCTTATCGCAAATGCTTATTTTGTCGTTATTTACCTGTTCTGATTTGATAAAAAAATGCGGCATAATTTCCTCTTTTTAGAGATTATACCACAATCAATCTATAACAATTTCTTTTTCGTTTTTGTAGGTCGCATAGCCTAAATTGGCTTTTGGCGGTTTGCGAAGATATTTGCGTTTTGTATAAATTACACCGACTTTTGATGAATTTTTGCCTTTGGAATTTTCTTTTGCAAGTTTTGCACATTCTAATATGAGTTCGTCTGTCGTGTTTTGGGTTTTTAATAGAACGTGAGAGCCGGGGCAGTCTTTTGTGTGAAACCACAAATCGTCATCATTTGCAAGTTTTGAAATTATGTAATCGTTTTGTTTGTTGTTTTTGCCGACATATATGCGGGTTTGATTATCTTTTTGTATGCAGGTTATACCCCACCCCGAAATCGCAGATTTCGACCTTCCATCAAGGGGAGGGTATTTTGTTAGTTCGATTTCATTCAGTTCATCAATATTTTGTGCAATTTCAACCGAATACAAAACACTTTCCAAATACTCTTTATTTTGAGTGTTTCCCTCAATAAGTTCCCTTAATTTTAGCCCTGCGGTCTTGCCTTTGTTATATTTTTTGTAATAATCGTTTGCATTTTCTTTTATTGTTTTGGTATTTTTCAGCGGAATTGCAACCCCCTGATTATTTTCATAGTCAAACACTTTGGCTTCCGATGAAAAATCTTTGAGGTTGTAAAGATTTGCCATAAGTAAATCACCGTAAAGTCGGTATTTGTCATAGTTTTCACTCTTTTTTAACTGCAAATTCATCTCACTCAATGATTTTTCGCATTTTTTGAGTTTTTGGTTAATCAAAGTCAAATATTCCGATTTTAACCCTTTGAATTTCGCCCTGTTTGTCAAAGCCGCATAATAGTTATCAATAAGTGAGTTAACATTTTTATATGAAATAAAAGGCTGGATTGCTTCGCTTCGCTCGCAATGACAAAATAATTTTTGTTTTAAGTAACTTAATAAAAACCCGTAGCGTTCTTCGATAAAATATTTTGAAGAGTGTCCGGGCGGGTAGGTGTAGGGAATTTGCCCGTAAACCTCTCTTACCTGACTTTTGTCCGCCCCGACATTGTGTGCGCATCCCAAAATCATATTTGTATCGGTGTTATAAAGAATAACGTTTGAATATTTGCCCATAAGTTCAATGGCAAGGCAAAGATAAATTTTATCCCCGATTTCATTGTATGTTTCAAAATATAACTCTAAAATTCGTTCACCATCGGGTTGTTCAACTTTTGCAATTTTTGAATTAGTCAGATATTTTCTCAAAAGCATGCAAAACATCGGCGGTTTTTGAGGAATTTGTATAAGTCGTTTTTTATAATTTTCATCCGATACAAAACAAACATGATACATCTGAGGTTCAATATTTATATAGAATTGTTTTGTCTGCCCGTTGTTACGCATAAGAAAAATGAGTTCACGGCGTGTCGGTTGCTGAATTTTATTTATTCTTGCATCTGTTATAAATTCTTTATTCTCATCAGTAAAGGCTTTTAATATTAAACTGTCGAATGAAATCATAAAGAAAATTTACCAAAAATCAATATTATTGTCTAATGTTTTTTTGTTTGTGATAAGATTAATTTTGCAAAATATAAATAGAAAAAGGGAATTTAAGAGATGATTAAGACAGAATTTAAAGATCACGAATGCGGCAAATTAAGGCTTGACGATATTGATAAAACCGTTACATTATCAGGCTGGGTTGCAACAGTTCGTGACTTGGGCGGTATTTTATTTATAGAACTTCGTGATAGATCCGGTGTTTTTCAGTTGGTTGCAAACCCTCAGATTAACCCGAAAGTGCATGAAGTTTTCGGTAAAGTCAGAAGCGAATATGTTATAAAAGTTTCAGGAAAAATTACAAAAAGACCGCCTGAAACATATAACGAAAAATATCCTACAGGTCAGGTTGAAATGTATCCTGAAACCGTTGAAGTTTTATCTGAATCAAAGGTTCTGCCTTTTGTTTTGGATGATGAAAATGTGTCAGAAGACATTCGTCTGAAATACAGATATCTTGATTTAAGACGTGAATCAATGTTATCAAAACTTGTTTTGCGTCACAATATCGTTACCGCAATAAGAAATTATATGAACAGTTTAGACTTTTTGGAAGTCGAAACTCCTATACTTATCAAAACTACACCTGAAGGTGCGAGAGATTATCTTGTTCCGTCACGTGTTCAGGAAGGTAAATTCTTTGCGCTTCCTCAGTCTCCGCAAATCTTTAAACAACTTTTGATGGTTGGTGGTATTGAAAGATATTATCAAATCGCAAAATGCTTTAGAGATGAAGATTTACGTGCCGATAGACAGCCTGAATTTACTCAGGTCGATATTGAAATGTCTTTTGTTAAACAACAGGATGTTATTAAAGTTGTTGAAGGTTTAATTGTTGATGCGTTCAAAGCAGCAGGTGTGGATGTTCAGCCTCCATTCACTCAAATTACTTGGCAGGAAGCTATGGACAGATTCGGTTCTGATAAACCTGATACAAGATTCGGCTTAGAATTGTTTGATATAGGCGATATTATTATGCAGTCCGAATTCCAAATTGTAAAAAATACTCTTGAACAAGGCGGGATTGTCCGCGGTATAAGAATCCCGGGCGGAGCTAAATTCTCAAGAAAAGAAATTGATGATATTACAAAAATCGCCGTTTCATTCGGCGCTAAAGCACTTGCTAACATTATTTACCAAGAAGACGGAACACCAAAATCACCTGTTCTCAAATTTGTCACAGATGAACAGGCTAAAGCAATTCAAGAACGTGCAGGCGCTCAGGCAGGCGATATAATCTTCTTCCTTGCAGACAAACCGAAACTTGTCTATGACATTATGGGAAGATTAAGACTTCACTTTGGCAAAATGCTCAACTTAATTGACGAATCAAAACATGCACTGTTGTGGGTTGTAGACTTCCCGATGTTTGAATGGAGCGATGAAGAACAAAGATTTATGGCTATGCACCATCCGTTCACTTCACCAAACCTTGAAGATATGGACAAATTAAAATCAGGCGATTTGGGTAATGTAAAATCTATCGCTTACGATATTGTATATAACGGAACAGAACTTGGCGGAGGTTCAGTCAGAATCCACTCGTCAGAAGTTCAGCAGGAAATCTTTAAGGCGTTAGGCTTAACTCAAGAAGAAGCCGAAGAAAAATTCGGGTTCATGGTTAATGCTTTGCAGTATGGCACCCCTCCTCATGCAGGTTTGGCTATCGGTTTAGACAGACTTGTTGCACTACTTGCAAGAACAGATTCAATCCGCGATGTTATCGCGTTCCCGAAAAACGCAGGGGCAAAATGTTTGATGTCAGGCGCTCCCGGGGAAGCATCAATTCAGCAGTTGAGAGAATTGCACATAAAAAGTACGGTTCAGCAGAACAAATAATTTCAAAAAAGACGGTTTAAATACCGTCTTTTTATTTCATCTTTTTTATAAATCTGTGGGCATCTATGACATCATCTGAGGTTATCGGCGGAGGTCCGTCAATAATTTCCATCGGAGAATGAGTGTTTGCTTTGCGGTTAAAATTGAACACAACATCACCAAAGTCCATCCCGCAGACCTGACATTTTAAATTGCAAATTAAAATGTCGCTCTCCTGCTCTTTGACGGTAATCGAATCGGATGTGAAATCGTTTCTGCACTTTGAACAGCAAAGGTTTTTAAACAGTGTTTTTATTTCTTTTTCGGTGTAGTTTTTCATAATTAATATTGGTAACTATGTACAATGTTACAATAAATATTTGTCGTTGCGAGGAGGCAAAGGATTGCCGACAAAGCAACCCAGTATTTTTATCTTTATTAACAAAAACGGCTGGATTGCTTCGCCCTTACGGGCTTGCAATGACATGTTGCTATATTATAATATATACTTACCTAATATTATATATAAAAAATTTCATGTTATTTTTTTGAAAAAAATGGGATTAATAGGAATGGATGATTTTAATATTATCTGAAAAATGATGGCAGAAGAAACCAAAGGAGGTTATTCATGGCTATCAATTTAATCCTTTTCGGGTTTATCGTATACACTGCATTGATTGTAGTACCGAGCATCTGGGACGAGTTGACCGCAGAAGGGTAAAATCTGTTTTTTGTATTAACAATTTAAAAAGAAGGTAGTTTGTAGGTTTATTAGTGTAAAAATTACGCTTTTACAATAAGGCGCAAGCAGGTTTTTGCGTCAATTTTTAACCTGAAATTTGGCTTTCACTAAGGACAAAGACGTTCCAGTTTTTCGATTCTTCTTTTACTGTGCGGTAAAAGTCTTTGACAAGTATATGCTTTGTCTGAATAGGGTTATAACCTTGTGATTTGAGGTAATCTTCAAGTCTTTGCGAATTTTTTGTGTATTTTTTCTGTTTAATTAACGGATAGAATGCCTGTTTTTTGCGGGCAATATCGCAGAGCATGACATTTATTATTTTGTCGTATTCAAGTTCATAACCGCTATTTGTGGTTATATCAAGAATATAATTGAGGTTATCCTCTGTCGTCACGGAAAAATACCCGAGAATTTTATCCGATTCTTCGCAGACATATCTTGTTTTATAAAACTTTGTAAAACCTTGAAAGAACGCGCTCTGAAATTCTTTAGGTTGCCTTAAAAGTGACGGCTGATAAATGTTTATCACTTCGCCGTTATAAAGTTGTGCGATTTTTTCGGCATCGGAGCTCTGTGCATAACGCCAATTCAAATCAGTTTTTTCTGGTACAGGGTGTTCAATTTTCCATAAGGTTTCCGATGAACACTGCCTAAACCCGCATCCGTTTACAAACAGATCGAAAAGTTCATTGTGACACTCGTCAATGACTACGTTAAAATTATTTGCCCCTTTTCCTCCCATTTTTTGAATTAAAAATTCCACAAGCTGCTTTCCAATTTCGTAGCGGTTTTCTTTAAAAATAAGTCGTGTAATGTTAATTTTATAAGGATTTCCCGGGGTACAGACCGCCGTAATCAAGCCAAGAATTTCTTTATCCTCTATTAAAATAAACGATTCCGAACGGAACTTCATTGAAAGCGGCATTATTGCGTTGATTATACCAAGCGGTTCTTCCATAAGATTTTTGGCAAGTTTATCGCTGTCATCATTACAAAGATAAGAAATCAGCCTTTTCAGTTTCGGATAATCAAAACAATTTAATCTTCTTATAACAACCATATTAAAATTATAGACTTATTTTTGAGTTGTTGCAAGCAAATTGTTTTATTAATATTTGTTAAAATCGTATATACTTTTTTAAAGTTTTTGGGTGACGGTGTCGATATCTTATTTGTAATCAGTTTTATGGAGATAAAATTATGCGTAAGATAACAACACCATCATATAACAGATGCCAAAGTGTTGAATTAATATTAAGAGGAGCAAAAAAACGCAGAGCAATGGCATATTCGCTTGCTGCGGAAGTAAATTCAAATGCGGGTGTAAAAGCAAACCTGCGAGCTGTGAAGTAAATTTTGCAACAGTAAATGACACGATAATAAGAAGAGAGTTTTATAATACCGGCTCATCTGAGCCGGCTTTTTGTTGCCTTTACAAGCGTGCGGATTTTATGATATACTGAGCTCTGTCAGTTAATAAACAGGAGTTTACTTATGAGCGAAGAAGAAATGAATCAGTGTAATTGTGAAGAACATAAATGTGAGTGTGCTAAAAAACTTACAACTAAGCCTTATGATATATGTGCCATTATATTTTGTATCTTCCCTGTTTTGGCAGAACTTTTTACAATAAATTTTCATGAACCGTCAACTATCGTAAAAGCATCGGTCAAAGCACTTGTATTATCACTTTTCCCGCTAATCATTTCAATAATCGGTATGCGTGATAATGAAAGAAAAAACGATACAAGTCACATGGCATTTACATTTGTTGCTATGATTGACGTTATTTACCTGATGATTTTGCTTATCGGATTTTTAGACGGCGGAAAACTCTTTTAATAAAGCAATTTGTCATGTTTATTTTATAATGTGTTTATGTACGACGGGTATCTGAACAACAAATATGACGTGATAGTTGTTGGAGGCGGTCACGCAGGATGCGAGGCAGTTTTGGCATGCGCAAAATTGGGCTTAAAAGTCCTTTTGGCGACTTTAAGTGTTGATAATATCGCGCTTCAGCCGTGCAACCCCGCAGTCGGAGGTCCTGCAAAATCTACTCTTGTTCGTGAAATCGATGCGCTGGGCGGAGTTATGGGCGAAGTTACCGATGCGACTTATTTGCAGATGAAAACCCTCAATTCCTCAAAAGGACCTGCGGTGAGGGCATTAAGGGCGCAGTCTGATAAGGCGGAATATTCACGCTATATGCGTCATTTACTTGAAAGTGACGAAAATGTCTTTATAAAACAGTGTTGTATAACGGAATTAAAAGTTGAAAACGATGAAATAACGGGTGCAGTCGATGAGTTTGGTAATCAATACAGCGCAAGAGCGGTAGTTTTGACGACAGGAACATCATTAGAGGGGAGAATTTTTGTCGGCCTAAAATCGTTCAGCGCTGGCAGACTTGGTGAAAAAGCAGCAATAGGACTTTCTGACAGTCTGCGTAAACTTGGCATCGAAACAAAAAAACTCAAGACAGGAACACCCGCAAGAGTAGATAAGCGCACTATTGATTATTCAAAAATGATTATTCAATCTGGGGATGAGGAATTAAATTTCTTTTCATTTAAGCCAAACCGCCCGATAAGACCGACTTATCCCTGCTATCTGACAAAAACAAACGAAGATACACATAAAATTATCAAAGAAAATCTTGATAAATCACCGATGTATCAGGGGTTAATTCACGGTGTCGGACCAAGATACTGTCCTTCTATTGAAGATAAAGTTGTTCGTTTTGCTTCTAATCCGTCGCATCACATTTTTATTGAACCTGAGGGTTTAGGGACTTATGAAACTTATATTCAGGGATTTTCGACAAGTCTGCCTTATGATGTACAGGTAAGGATGTTAAGAACACTCCCCGGACTTGAGAATGCTCATATAATTAAACCTGCCTATGCGGTTGAATACGATTATGTTCCCGCTATTCAGACAACACATTCATTGATGTCGAAAAAGATTAAGGGTTTGTTCTTTGGCGGTCAGATTAATGGTACAAGCGGATACGAGGAAGCCGCAGCGCAAGGGTTGATAGCGGGAATAAATGCGTTTAACTACATAAATGGCTCTGAAATGCTTGAACTTTCACGAAGCTCATCATATACGGGGACATTGATAGATGATTTGGTTACAAAGGACATTCAGGATCCTTACAGAATGCTGACTTCTCGTTCGGAGTACAGACTATTGTTAAGACAGGACAATGCTGATGAAAGATTAACTCCAATCGGGCATAAATTAGGGCTTATTGACGATGCGCAGTTCTTCCGTTTTGAAGAAAAACAACGACTTATAAAAGAGGAAAGCAAGCGTCTTGAGGGAGTAAAAATTCCCGCTAACGAAGAAGTAAATACAATTTTATCAAAATACGGTGAACATCTTGAACGCGGGATGAGGGCATCCGAACTTTTAAAACGCCCCAATATCAGTTATAAAATCTTGCAGGAACTTGATAAAGGTACGGCTGAATTACAAATTCCGAGAGATGTTTATGAGCAAATTGAAGTAATTATCAAGTACGACGGTTATATTAAACGACAGGAAGAACAGGTTAATAACGCAGGGAAGTTGGAAAAATTTAAGATTCCTGACGGTATCGATTATTCAAAAATTGATCATATTTCATCAGAAACAAAAGATAAATTGTCAAAAATCCGCCCGAAAGATTTGGCGCAGGCATCGCGCATTGGGGGAATTAAGCCTGCCGATATTTCTGTTTTGATGGTGCTTTTAGATAAACACAGGATTTAGTGTGAATCGTGAATTGTGAGTTGTGAATAGACCTTTATAAATTTATGCATTTATTAATTGTGCGAAAGCACCGATAACGACAATTTACCATTCACGTTTCACGATTCACTAATATTTCGATATAAAGAAAATATTAATATTTTCTCCAAGATATAAAGATTATGTAATGAAATCTTAATATCGTTAAAATTTAATTTATAATAAGAATGTAAATGAGATTTATATGGAGAAGATAAGGATGTGCACTTTAAAAGAAGCATTAATCGAATTGGATAACGTAGACAATACAACAAAAAATAAAGTAGAAAACGAACTTGTAAGCATCGGTTCTGATGCAGTACCGAGTTTGGTTGACCAACTTCAGGTTGTAAGAGGAATCAAAAGAGGCGTTGTTGCGATGACTTTAATAAGAATCGGTGATGCATCGGTTGAATACCTCAAAAAAGCAGCAAAAGACAACAAAGATTTTGAATGGGTTGCACAATACCTAATCAGAGAAATCAAAGGTTCAAAGGCTGCATAGTTATAAAATGTGAGAAATGAAAAAGATTGGTGACGAGCCAATCTTTTTTTATGGTATTATTTGCTTATGAAAAATTCAGAGAGTTTGGAATATACGTGTTTATTCGGGGGCGGTGCAATCAGAGGCGCAGGTCATGTCGGAGCATTAAAAGCCTTTGAAGAATTAGGCATTCATTGTGAAAGCTTTGGAGGTTCGTCAGTCGGCTCAATGGTAGCAGCATTACTTGCCGTTGGTTATTCGACAAAAGAAATTGAGGATGTATTTTTAAAGGTAAATTTTGAACTTTTCAGAGATATTTCGCTTGGGTTTAATGTAAAATTTGCGTTGAGCAAAGGAGAAGTCTTTCTTGATTGGATAAGAGAACTTATTGAAAAGAAATTTTACGCTGATAAATACCAAAAAGGCGAAAATGCACCTGTCAGATTCAAAGATTTGGTCAAAGATTTGTTTATAATTTCAACGAACATGAAAGATTTTTCATGTTGTGAGTTTTCGATTTATGAAACGCCCGAGTTTGAAGTTGCGATGGCGGTAAGGATTTCATGCTGCGCGCCGGGTCTAATGAGGGCGGTAAATCTTGACGACAAACTGCTTGTTGACGGCGATTTGATGAAGGGCAAGCCGATGTGGTATCTTTCAAAACATCTGCGGGAGTCCAAAAACAGAATTTGCGAAATACGGCTTGAGGGTGAATTCAGCGGTGACGATACAAACCCGCTTAACTATGTAAACGGAATTTATTCTTGCATGACATACAGTGAGACTTCGTTTATAAAAGAGTTGTACGGTCAGAATGACAAATATGATTATATCGTTATCAACACGGGTGATGCCATTGTGTTTGATTTTAACTGTACGGAAGAAAAAAGACGTGCTATAATTGATGCGGGGTACAAGGCTACAAAGGAATATTTAAGTAAAAAATTACCTGCCAAAAAACAGAAGATATATTTTGTTTATGAAAAAATGCTCGATTTCTTGAGAGATGTACAGGAGCAGATGTTGAGGAAAAAATATCTCAAAGCAAGAGAAATTACGGCTGAACTTTTTATTTTGCTTGCGGACGGAAAAGAATATATTGACGAAAGTATTTATAAACAGGTGAAAATTTTCCAAAATCTGCTTTTTTCGAACGTGAAATCCGGACTTTTGGGACAAAGGTGCGACAATTTGCCGACCGTAAAAGCACAGTTATTATTGCTGATAGATTTACTGACGGCTAAAATAAAAGAATTTGATGAATATTTTAAGGAATTTTGCGTTTGACATCATGAGATGTTTATAATACCATCATATTGTTGCCGTAAGGCTAGATTGACAACTTAATAACACTAAACCGTGCTCCAGTGGCACTGTTTGTTTAAATGTATGCTCCAGTGGCGGAATCGGTAGACGCGTTGGACTTAAAATCCAATCGGGGCTCAACCTCGGTGCCAGTTCAAGTCTGGCCTGGAGCAATTATAAATCCCCTTTTTATAAGGGGATTTTTTATTTAGGAGTAAAAATTATGAGTGAAAAATCGGAAAAAGCAAAAGAACTTTTTAAATCAGGATGTAACTGTTCACAGGCAGTATTGGGTGTTTTTTGTGAGGAATTAGGGCTTGATTTTGAAACGGCTATGAAACTTGCATCATCATTTGGTGCGGGCATGGGCAGAATGAGAGAGGTTTGTGGAACGGTGAGCGGAATGTTTATGGCGGCAGGGCTTGCTTTTGCGAGCGCAAATGATTCTCCTGCCGAAAAAGGGGAACATTACAAACGTATTCAGGAACTTGCTAAACGGTTTAAGGATAAAAATGGAAGTATAATCTGCCGTGAACTTCTGCAGGGGATTGAAACTACGCAGGGAATTAACCCCGAACCGAGAACAGAAAATTACTACAAAAAACGCCCGTGTGTTGAACTTGTCGGGGACAGCGTAGAAATTTTTGAACAGTTTGTAAAAGAATCAAAATTAAAAGTTTAATAATAAAAAAAATAATATTATCCGAGTAATTGGTAGTTTTACTGATATTTCAGAATAAAAATTCCTTTAACATTTTGTTAAAGGAAGGATTATGTCTGAAAAATTTGCATACAAAAAAATGACATCGGTACAACTTGCAGGGCTTGCGCAGCAGGACGATTTTAAGGCGCTTGAAGAACTTATAAGAAAAGTTCAGAAGGATGTTTTTGCAACTCTTTCCTACATGTTAAAAAGCAATGAAAGTCTTTATGATTTAACTCAAGAAGTATTGTTAAAACTTGCAAGAAATATTCACAATCTCCAAAATCCCAAGTGTTTTACCGGATGGCTTAATCATATAACAACAAATACCTATTACGATTATCTGCGCAAGATTAAAAACAAACCCGAAACAATCCCACTGGAATATTCTTGCCCATCAAATGATATTGCCATAAATATAGAAATTCCTGATAAACATTCAAAACCAATGGAAAAATGTATAAGCAGTGAGTGTGAACGTCAGATAAAAAAAGCAATAAGAGGTTTGCCCGAAAGCTTTCGTATTGCGATAATACTGCGCGAATTTCAGGGTTTAAGTTATGAAGAGATTGCCAATACAACAAATTCAAGCATTGGTACGGTAAAATCAAGGATATCAAGAGCAAGAATGAAACTGCACGAAGATTTGAAGAATTACGCATAAAGGAGTTTTTATGGATATACATTTTACCTGTGCACAGGTCGAAACGCTTATAAATTACTATTTTGATGGCAAACTTGCTCCGTCACTTTCGGAATTTATAACCGAACATATAAAAAATTGTCCGAAATGCAGGAAGAAATTTGAACAGTTGCAAAAAACAATTCCCCAATATCAAGATAAATCAAAAATTCGGAGGGAACCTGATAAAGAGCTTATAGGAAGTCTTTCTGCATATATGGATAATGAGCTTGAGACTTACGAGAATGTAAAAATAAAAAAAATGACTATTTCAAATCCGTCTGCACGACAAAAACTTGAATCAATGTACAAATTTCAAAAACTTCTTCATTCTGCCTATGAAAAGACAAAAAATGATACAAAATTTGATTACTCAAAAAATGTTATGGCAACAATATATAAAACATCAGAATATTCAACACTGTATTTTCGAAGCATAATGGTAGTAATTGTATTGTTGTTGGTGGCGATTATAATCGGATTTATTTACTTATATTTTTAAATTCCCTCTGTTCATAAATGCCTGCATATATGTCTTATGAATTACGGCTCTTGCTCTGTCACGATTAGTCTGAGGGTTTTGCCATGCGGGGTTTGGGTTATTCAATTTTGCAATATTTTGCTGTTGGCGGTGTGATGCATATTTGTTTCTTAAAAGCGGAGTAATTATGTTGCAAGAAATGACAGACCCCAGCGTCATAGCAATTACACCCGCACCTATTTTGAATCCTGTATAAGTTTTACTCGGATTTCCGGTAAGTTTTGCGTGTTTTGAAATATTAAAATCAAATTTACCGATTCTGTCGGCAAAACCTTGTTTTACAAGTACTTTTTTTACATTCTCGGGTATTATTTTCCCTGTTGTTATAAGTTTGTTTGCAAAACTTGCCAATGTTTGCGTAACAGTATAAAAGGCAAGAATATTTACAAAGGCATCTGCAAATTCCTGAGGAATAAGGAACATCTTTTGCTCTTTGGGAATTTTATCGTTTATCACAATACCGAAAATCTGCGCGGCAGAAGACAATGCCCAACCAATAGCTCCGGTATGAATAAGCATCTTGTCGGCTTCTTTGTGAGATGCATACACCTTATAAATGTGATTAAGAATTGAAAAAGGTGCTTTTTGTTGAGTCATTATTCAGCCTCCTTTCTTTTTGTAAAGGAGTCCATTGACGGTCTCGGGATAAAGGAAATATTGTTTATTTTTTCTTTTTCTCCCTGCATATCAACAGTGGCGGACGGCTGCGGATTCATAATATCTTTATCAATTTTATTTTTTTCGCTGTCGTTCACTTTTTTAACAAAAATATTTGTCAAAAATTTAGTCAGAGGGGCATCAATCGCAAAATTGGTAAACATCATTATGCCGATAGAAATGAATGTTCCTAATGCAAATCGATAATGCTTTATGCCTGCTATAGTTTTTGCAAGGGGATTTTTAAATTTTGGGGGAATCAATAGTGTATCTATTGCTTTTTTAATATTTTCGGTTTTGGTGAATGCATCAACCGCCTTAATAGTATAGTATCTGACCAAAAATCCTGTCGTTGTACCTGCAATAATTTTGGCAACAGTTCTTGCTGCCGAAACTTTTCGTGTTTCTTCATCTACGTTTCTGTTGTGTAAGTCTATAAACGGCTGACTCATCAATGCCGTTGCACCTAATATCACTCGGTTTTGGGGAGATGAAATGTGTTGCCCTGCCCATTTTATCCCGTTAAGAATCTTGCCGTTCTTGAGTTCAATAGACGGCAGTTTATCAAAAGCCCACTTTGCGGCTTTTTTACCATAATTAAAAATTGGTTTTACACTAAGGTTAGACATACACACATTCACCCATTATATTAAAAAAAAATATTCCGGCTGTATTGCTATATATAAAGTCTTATATTAACAAAAGTTTACATTGGTAATTTTTTTTTATTATAATGGCAAAAAAAATTTTTACGAACTTTAAAACAAAGAAAGGAGATTGCATGAAAGTATCATTTACAGGGAATTATTTATACACATATAAAGATATAACAACTCGTAACAAAGCTTATGAACAAATGCTCAAAGCAAAAGATGATTTGCTGACAGCAGACGGCTTTGATGTTTTTAATATAGGTAAAGACCAGATATTGCTTCTTAACGGGCAAGATTATGAAGATTTCCGCCAGTCTGTTGCGTTTAATAATTTGGTAAACATAAAAGGTGATAGTGTACTTTCTCAATATATGCTTGCGCTGACAGATAAATCAGTTAATATTGATTTAAGAAGAATTAATCTGGACCCGAATTATAAACCAAAAACTACAAGATAAGATATATAAAAAGTGTAGTTTTTAATTCCCGCCATTTATATTATAATATTGCTCCTTTAGGAACAACCGTTACCCCGCCTTCTGAGATGTGAAAACCGCGTTTAATATCTTCTTCTCGATTAAATCCGATTTGAGTATGAGGCGGAATAACAACATTTTTATCAATAATGGCTTTTCTGATTTGTGAATATCTGCCTACCTCTACATTTTCCATAAGAATACTGTCAGTCACGCTTGAATAACTGTTTATTCTGACTTTTGGGGATAATACGCAGTGTGAAAGTCCGCCACCTGAAATGATACATCCCTCTGATACCATTGAATTTGTTGCCATACCAACTCTATCGCCTTCTTCCCAAACAAATTTAGCGGGAGGATAATTGTAATTAAATGTTCTTAGTGGCCATTCTTTTGAATATAAGTTAAGTTCTGGATTATATGAAAGTAAATCCATATTAGCTTGCCAGTATGCATCGATGCTCCCTACATCTTTCCAGTAACCTTGTTCTGCGGGGCTCATTCCTGGGAATGTGTTTGATGCAAAATTATAAACATAAATATTTTTACCTTCACCCAAAAGCATGGGTATAACATTTTTGCCAAAATCGTGAGCGGAATCTTCTTTCACTGCATCACGATTAAGCGCATCTAATAAAATTTCTTTGTCAAAAATATAATTCCCCATTGACGCAAGGCACATATTCGGATTCCCCGGAATTGATTTTGGTCTGTATTGAGGCTTTTCCACAAAATTTATTAGTTTCCAGTTTTCATCAACCTCCATAATCCCAAATTCTGAAGCTTCTTCTATCGGAATAGGTATCCCTGAAATTGACAAATCGGCACTTTTGTCTTTGTGGAATTCAAGCATCTGATCTACATGCATTTTATAAATGTGGTCACCACCGAAAATACACACATAACGAGGATCTTCATCCGTTATATGAAAAATATTCTGATAAATTGCATCGGCTGTACCTTTGTACCAGTCATTACCCATTCTCATTTGAGCAGGTGCCAAATCAACATACTGGTTTAAAAACGGCGACAAAGTCCACCCTCTTGTGATGTGTTTGTTTAATGAATCAGATTTGTATTGGGTTAAAACTTTGATTTTATAAAAACCTGAGTTAATAAAATTGTTCAGTACAAAATCAATAATTCTGTATCTTCCGCCAAACGGTACTGCAGGTTTTGCCCTGTCTTTTGTCAAAGGGTATAACCTTTTACCCTCACCACCTGCAAGTATCATAACCAATGCGTTGTCAATTGTCATGTAAAACCCTCTTACAATATGCCTTAATTTTATAATAAAATTGCTAAAACGTCATTAACCCAAAATAATTAATTTTGAACACACATTATTACAGGGAAGATTGCATATTGTTTCTGTATAATTAATCGTATTTCCAAGGCAAACCGAATTTCTGATAGTAATATTTTATCAGCCGTTCCATATTTTCAAGCCCGACAACGTGCGAGAGGTTAGCTTTTTTGTCATATAAAAAGTCGTGATAGCAAACCTGATAATTATGGTAACAAGCCAAATCAACCCAAAAATTATCGTGCGTTTTTCCTTTTTCGTAATCAGGAATATTTTGCGCATAGTAAGGATTTGAATCTATAATTGTGTTTACAAAATTCTTTCTGCCGTAGTGTTCAAGATAATTTTTTCTCGGTTCGTAATTCTGCGGATTTGTTATAACTTTATGGATAGTGTCAGCCAGAGATTCGGGTGTAAATTCCGGAACATATTCACCTGCGTTGCCGAAAAATACAGGGAAATTACCTCTTGAATATTTGTTAAAATCTTTAAATACGATAATCGGGACATCACAACTTTGAGATTCGCTGATAAACCTGTTTTTGCCCTCAATTAAAGAACCTAAAACACAACATTTTGCTGCCGAATAGTATTTTGACAGGTCTTTGTAATCAATAAACGGGTAAAAATCAATATAGTCTTTTGTTTTGCCCTCAAAAACTTCATCGACGTATCTTAACTGCTTGCTTCCGTATTCCTCGACTTTTGAATAGTCTAATGACCCGTCTTCCCGCCTTACTGCCGTTCTTTTACCTATCGCATAAACAACTTTTAGTCTGCGCCCGTATTTTCTTTCGTATTCTTTCAGTGCAACTGCAATTAGCGGTAAGTTTTTGACAGGAAACGGGGTTGAAACGCAAAATACATCAATGGTTTTTTGAGTGTAGGGAACCGGTGCAATATAGTATTCGTTTAAAAAATCAGCATCCTGCAACGGTAAACAGATTATATTTTTTGTTTCTGGGTATTTATTTTTAAAATATTTTTCTCTTGCTTCGTTTTTATAACAGGTGAAAAAGTAATCTGCTTTGTGATTTCTTGGATATGATGAAAACATTGAATTTGCAATGACAAAAAATATCTCACTTAATTCGGGATATTTTTTCATAATAGTTCTTGTTGCCTGAGAGTAAAACACCCCTTTTACAAATTTATCTTTGTATTTTAACGGAGGAAACGGCACTACCATATTAAGGTTTGCGTGAAGTCTTTCGGTTTCTTCGTATCTGTCTTCGAAACTGTAATTATCAATATCGTCCCAAATTTGTTCAATGGGTTTGTCGATATTCGGGTTATGCATATATGCTTCAGGCCATTCGTTTACCATTTTCACCTCCAGAATTACTCTTTTTCATTATCTATGATAGAGTTTGCCTACGAAAGTGTCAATATGAAGTGCCGTAAAATACTTCAATGAGATTATTTAACATTTGTAAATTATTACAAAAGAAAGAATATTTATTGTATAATTATTTTGTACTTTTCAGGGGATATTTAATGGATTTAAAAGAAAAGGCTTCAAAAATTAAACTTCTTGCATTCGATGTTGATGGAGTAATGACCGATGGAAGCATTACTTATGACGAAAACGGGATTGAGTATAAAACTTTCAACGCCAAAGACGGTCACGGACTTGCTAAAATGATTAAAAACGGACTTATGACGGCTGTTATCACCGGCAGAAGAAACGGAACCGTTGACCGCAGAGCAGTTGATTTGCACTTCACCGAAGTTTATCAGGGAGTTAAAAACAAATTACCCATACTTGAGGCAATAATGCAGAAATATGAACTTGATTTTTCGCAGGTATCCTATATGGGGGATGATGAACCCGATATAGGAATATTGGAAAAAGTCGGTTTGAGTGCCTGTCCGTCAGATGCGGTTAAAAAAGTCAGGGATATTTGTGATTTTGTTTCATCAAAAGATGGCGGGAAAGGTGCAGTAAGAGAGTTGTGCGATTTGGTTTACGAGTCGCAGTTTGAAGATTAATTAAAGGAGTAATAATGTACGAAATTAAAACACAGGCATTTTTTTCAGCGGCACATCATCTACTAAATTATGACGGGGCATGCGAAAATCAGCACGGTCACAACTGGATGGTTGAAGCATTTGTAAGAGGGGAAGCACTGGACAAAAGCAATATTTTAATAGATTATAAAGTTCTAAAAAAAGAACTCAATGAAGTCTTGAGTGGGCTTGATCATAAAGATATAAATGAACTTCCTGATTTTAAGGGGGAAAGTCCGTCAAGTGAAATGATTGCTTATTACATTTATTCTAAACTGAAAGAAAGAATAGTTCAGTTATACAAAGTTTCTGTTTGGGAAACCCAGACTTCATGTTGTTCATATTTTGAGGAAGAGTAGTTAATAAATGCCGATTATACAGACAATTTTAATGGGAATAGTTCAGGGCTTGAGCGAGTTTTTACCGATTTCAAGTTCCGCACATCTTGTTTTTACGTCAAATTTTTATAAAGTATTTAAAGGAATAGAAATAGTTCAGCAGTCAAATGAAGAAGTTTTTCTTGATATAATGCTTCATCTTGGCACGCTTGTTGCGGTTATTATATTTTTCAGGAAAGAGATTTGGGAAATCTGCAAAGATCTTTATAAACACTTTTTTGCCCCCTTTCAGGGGGAAATGCCTGAAAGGCAATGGGGGTGGAACAACGCACCAGCCAATGCAAAACTCGGAATTTACATAATTATTGGTACTGTTATAACGATTGCTCTTGCGCTACCTATAAATGAAGTTGCCGAGCATCTTGTTTATCACCCCGCATTGGTTGGCGGCTTATTAGTCCTGACCGGTTTTGTATTATTTCTCAGCGAATATTTGTCAAAAAAACGCACTGAAAAATTTGACACCCCAAATTTAAAACAGTCAATTCTAATCGGCTTGGCTCAGGGTTTGGCGGTTCTTCCGGGGTTTTCGCGTTCGGGGTGGACTATTGCAACGGGTTTGTTTGCGGGATTAAACAGAGAAACAGCAGCAAGATATTCGTTCTTGTTAAGTATCCCGATAATTTTGGGAGCATCAATGGTTTATCCGTTGATAAAAATTGATGTGGCTGAGGCAATAACTTATAACTGGACTGCAATAATTTTGGGAACATTTGTTTCAGCGATAGTAGGGTATTTTTGTATAAAATATTTTATGAAATTTATCTCAAAATTTTCACTTAATTTCTTCGGTTGGTATTGTGTATTGATGGGACTTTTCACCTCAATATTTTTTGCAATTTTTAAGTAAAAATTATATTAAAAATTGTAAATTTAATTAAACATAATGTCAAAAAAAAATATTGATATGCATTCTAATTAGCAAAGCGGAGTTGACATGATTTTACCGGTAAGTAATTTCAGAAGACAAAATTTAACATTTAGCTCTAAAGACTCTAAGGAAGAACTTCCTAAGAGTGATACTCTTTTAAAAAATAATTTTTCAACCCGCACAAGAATTGCCATGGATAAATTTACCAAGGCGTTTACCGTTTATCCCGCAAGAGGTCTTAAAGGGAGCATCAATTCCGACTTTTATGAATTTTTGACAATGGGCACGGTTCCTTATGTTGTGGGCAGTCTGACCTTAATGTCCGTTTTTAACTCCGCAGCAAAACATTTTGAGGCATTTGGTCAGTCGGCAGCATATAAATTAGGGAACAAAATGGCTTTGGGTGTAGTTTTCTATGCACTTGCCAAAACCCTTTCAAAATCATTTGTTAATTTGCCGGTCAAATGGGTCACGGGTATTGATACCCAACTTCCGTATTTAAAGGTTAATCATCAGTTGCCCGAAAGCAAAGACGATTTTGACCTGACAAGTTATGAATATCATAAGGTTGGGGAAAGTGTTGAATTTACCCGCTGGGATTTATTATACGGCGACCCTAATAATAAAGGGGAACTCAACAAACGCTACGATAAAATAGCAAAACGCAACGGCTTGGGAACAAACCTCAATGATTCCGATCAGGCGGTTAAACCCGTTTATAAAGAAGTTCTTGTGAAATCTTCGCTTGCAAGGACAATGTCCTCGTATCTCTGGGCAGCAGCAGGTGTATGTCTTGCATTCCAGAAACCTTGGGAAACGTATTTTAATGTTGCAACGGGTAAATTCTGGCATACAAAAGATTTCGGTCATTCCATGAAAGTCTTTGGTGAAAGTTTTATAGAAAGTGCAAAAGAATTTTATGCCCCGAAAAATCCAAAAACTCTGCTTGAAAAATATTCGGGTAAAGGGGTGCTGGCACTTGCTGTTCTTGCAACGGTTACTGGAGTATTAAATACCCTAAATATCCGCAAAAAACCTTCGAAAGTATCGGAAAAAGATGTTATGGATAAAAATAAAGAAAGTGTGGTGGGATAATGAGAACAAATTTGATCCAATCATACTTACAAAACAATACTCAGGCTGTTCAACAATATCATTCGGACAATGCAAGAAAGAATTTTGACGTTAAAAAAGAGCTTTCTAACAGAACATTTATCAAACCTCTACCGAGTAACGGACATCTTGTTAAAAATTCTTTATTTGATTATCCATCAGAATTATTCAGAGTTATCAAAGATAATAATAAAGCCCTGATAAATGCCGTAAAAGGCAAAGCAAATGACAACGAACTCGGCAAACTTAACGATTTGGGTATGAAATTTGGCGGTTTAACTATTGCAACATATTTATTTTCAAGAAAATTTGCTCCGCTTGCAAAATCTATGGAATTTGTAGGTTTAGTATCATTTTTTGCAGCAATGGATATCTGGCCGAAACTCGCTTTGCAACTTCCTGCATATTTAATTCACGGATTTGATATCCGTCAGAAATATCGTGATAATTACGGTATAAAGAAACCTGTATTTCAGGATCATCAATTTATTCCTTGGGATTTATATTCGGATGAGGAAATAAATAAAATAGGTGACCGTCTGAGAGTGCCTAAAGACATGAAAAACCGCAGAGACTTTATTCAGGAAAAAATGAGAAAAATCGCTTTGCAAAATAATACAATGTGGATGCTGACAGCGGGCTTTGCAACACCGATTATGAGTGCATTGATCTGTGAAGCCTTAAAAGACCCAGTTCACAATTATCAGGACAGAAAATTAAACAAAAGGGCAAATGCGCTTTTGAGTAATTTTAATTATGAAATTGCAAAATATGATTTTTCGGAAAAGGATAAAACACTTGATGAACTGCTTCAGAAACATAAAGGTCAGCAAATAACTTCAGAGTTCTTTGAAAAAATTTCAAAACTTGTTTCAAAAGGTATGGATTCGATCAGCGCAGGTGAAATAACCAAAGATTTGAAAGATATTATTCTTCAAAAAGGCTCAAATATAACAACAGAAACATTTGCAGGACTGAGTAAGTCTTTAGAAGGTGTTTTCAAAAATATCCCTCCCGAGCAAATGAAAGAACTTATTCCGAGTGCTCAAGATATTATCTCAAAACTTGATGACAGCAAAAGAAGTGTCTTGTCATCTGGAGAATCAATTCCTAACCAGACAGAATTTTCACCTTACGTAAAAGCATTTGAGGATGCATTGGATGATAAATTAAATTCATTCAAAATGGCACATCCTGAAAATCCCGCTATTGAAGAAGCAGAATTTGCAATACAAAATATGCTTGAATCAATGAACTCAGGTCAATCTGTTCTTGGGAAACATTTTAAAGTGAATTCTTCATCAGTTTTAACTGAATCTTCAATCAATAATATTAAAGAAGTCAATAAAATTCTCAATACCTTCCACGCAAGACAGAGGGTTTTGAATAAATATGCTTATTTGAAATCAGCACAGGCGCAAGAAACTTATCTTGCAAATACCTGGAATTCAATTCTTGATAATGATATGCTCAAAACTCTTGGCATAACAGATAAGGGAATTAAAAAGACAAGAATGGATTCAAATCTTGTTAACGGTCTTATAAGAGAAAAATTGGAGGCGATTGTATCGGATGATGCAAAATATAATGAAGTAATGGATAAAATTATCGAAAAATTAAACTTCCTTGAAGAAAGAACAAAGTTTGCGCTGTATGATAAATATAATCCTGATGAAAAAAATCCTTACAAAACATACGTTGATACAACATTTGATGAGGCTTCTTTGGAATTAAAATCTAAGGGGATGCGAAATATTGCAAGAAGATTAAAAGGTTATGATGTCCCCGGCAGTGTTGATACCCATACTCTGAAAGATTTGCAACTTTCATTTGTACAGGACAGAGTAAGAGGGGTAAAAAGTTCATTCTACAGACTTTTAAACACTCTTGATTTCTTTAAACGAGTTTCAGATAAAGAGCATCTGGACTCTTTAAAAGAATATAATTTTAATGATGCAAATGGTAATCTAATAAAACATGTTGATTTTACTCGCCAAGTCAAAGAAGAAATGGTTGAAATGTCAAAACAACTTTTATTGGGCGGTCATTCGTCCGATTATGCTGTTAAATTTTTCTTCCTGAGAAATCCCGAACTTAATCCTGATAATCTGACTGATGAGCAAAGGAGAATACTTTTCTCTGATATTCAAACAGAAAATGGAAAAATGGTAAATAGATTTTACGGTAAGCAGGCACTTACTCAACTTGCCGATAATCCTCATGACAGAATTTTCTATGATTCTGCAATGAGATTGATGTACAGTGACAGATTGAGCGATAAGACGAAAAGTAAAATTGAAAATTCAATGTTCTTTAAAAACTTCGAACAGTATCGCAAGGAATTATTCAGCTATTTGGGCGGAGATGAATATTTTACCAAAAAGAATCATAAGGTTGTTGGTGGGAATCCTGATTCCACAACAGAATTCCGTTTCCAACTTTTGGGCAGCTCTTTAGATGATATGTTTACAAAATTATTTAATCAGAAATTCAACAGCAAAACTTGGCTCAAGATGTTTGGCGGTCTTGGTGCGGGATTACTTGGCATAACCGTCCTTTCACAGTTCTTTATGGGAAAGATGCCAAAAGACAAAATCGTTAAGGAGAATAAATAATGATTTCTAATGTGACGACAAATTTAATAGCATTAAAGGTTAGTTCTCCTTATTATATGGCGAAGAAACTTACGGCGCCGATTGAATTTAAAGGTACGGATTCAACAAATTTAATTCAGCAGTATCTTGATGCACAGGCTGTGGTGAACGCTCCTGCTGTTACCCCTGTTCAAGCAGTCGCAGATCCGAATTACAAAAATGATTTGAGAACACTTTTCAATACAAACAGTGCAAAAATTCTTGCAATTTTGCCAAGAACATTCACGGCGGACGATAAAAACGATAACGGTTATATTGACGGCAAAGAAAAAGCGGGAACATTTTTGAGTGCAATATCAAGACTTGATGAAGTGAAAGCTCAGGGATTTAATACTTTGCACGTTTTACCGATAAATCCGCCCGGGAAAGATAACGCTATGGGAACTGCAGGTTCTGTTTATTCTCCGGAGGATTTACTGAAAATTGACCCTGTTTTAATCGACAAAAATGATCCCCGTTCTGATAAAGAACAATTCAAAGCATTTGTTGACGAATGTCATAAAAGAGGGATAAAGGTTATGGTTGATATGCCAAGTTGTGCATCATATAACCTTTACAAAGAAAAACCCGAACTTATGGCGATAGAAAACGGTATCCCGAAAACCCCGCAGGGTTGGGAAGATATAAGAATGTTCCAGCCGTGGGATGATGAGGGTAAAAGAACCTTAAACCCGAAACTTCTTGAATATCACAGAGAATTTGTCGATATGATGATAGATGCTGGAGTCGATGGTATCAGAGCGGACGTTGCAAGAGCAAAGCCAGTTGAATTTTGGGATATTATAATTCCTTATTCAAGAAAAAGAGATCCGGGATTTGCTTGGCTTGCAGAAACTTACACCTACGAAGATGCTTCTCCTCAGGCAAATATGCCTTTTGACAGACCGGAAGATTTACTTCGTGCAGGGTTTGACGCATACTACGGGCAATATCATATTTTCCACGAATGGCAGGGCGCAAAAGATTTGCACGATTATATAATAGATAATCTTAATATGTCATACCGAGTTGATGCGGGTAAATCTTTAATAGGCTCATTTGCTACTCACGATGATGTTTCACCGATGTTCCACGGGGGTGAAGTTTATTGCAACCTCACATCAGGCTTGCAGGCAACTTTACCGATGATGAATCCGTATATCGTTGACGGCTTCCAGTCAGGTGATTATTATGTTTATCCGTACAGAAACACTTACAACCCCGACACAATGACAGATAACCACGAAATGACCGCACATCAGGGCAAACTTGATATCTTTAACCTTTCAAGGCGCCCCGGAGGAAAAGAACCTGAAATTGGCAAATTTATGACCGAATGTTTTAAATTCAGAGATAAATATGATGATGTAATGCGCAGAGGTTCGTATATTATTCTCAATAAAGAAAAAGACAAACAGGATCAGGTTATCGCATTTGCGCGTCACAGACAGGGAAGAACGGTTCTTGTTCTTGCAAATAAAGACGTTAATCATCCTGTTGCATGCAAAGTCAGTGTCCCGACATTAAAATCAACCCAAAAACTTGAAAACTTACTTCCAAAATACGGACAGGAAAGTAAGTTCCAGGTAAATGACGGTAGTATTTCGCTTGTTCTGGCTCCCGGTAGAATTCACGTATTTGAAATCGACACCCCGAATATTCAGTTGTATTCGGATAAGGTTTATAAACAACACTAATTATTTATCGCTGATATAACCGTTAATTGCGCTGTATGCCGCAACATAAGGGGATGAAAGGTAGATGAAACCTTTTGTGTTACCGAGTCGCCCGATAAAGTTTCTGTTTTGAGTTGTAAGACAAACTTCTCCGTCTGCTAAAATCCCTGCATGAATCCCGACACATGGTCCGCAACCGGGAGGTAAAATCGTTGCGTTCGCATCAATAAATGTTTCTAAAAGTCCTTCTTTGAGAGCCTGTTTATAAACAGTTTTTGATGCAGGACAAATTAACATCCGCACACCGTCGTGAACTTTTTTGCCCTTTAAAATGTTTGCAACCGTTCTCATATCTTCAATTCTTCCGTTTGTGCATGTGCCGACATAAACCTGATTAACCTTAACGTCATTAAGTTCGCTTGCAAGTTTTGTATTATCAACGGTATGCGGGCATGAAACAGTATGTTCAATTTGCGAAGCGTCAATATCTATAACTCTTTCATAAATTGCATCTTCATCAGGCTCAAGTGTTTTAAACTTATCCCCTCTGCCTTTTTCTTCCAGATATGCTTTTGTCTTTTCATCCGCTACAAAAAGACCGCATTTCGCACCCGCTTCAACCGCCATATTTGCGATAGTAAAGCGTTCCGACATGCACATATTTTTAATCGTGTCGCCGTGAAATTCGAGTGCTTTGTAGGTAGCACCGTCAGCACCAATCATACCGATAAGGTGTAATATCAAATCTTTGGCGCAGATTCCGTCTTTAAATTTTCCGTTTACCACAATTTTGAATGTCTGCGGAACTTTGAGCCAAGTTTTGCCTAATGCCATGGCAACGGCAATATCAGTTGAACCCATACCTGTTGCAAATGCGCCAAGTGCCCCTGACGTGCAGGTGTGAGAATCCGCACCGACTAAAATTTCGCAGGGGTTTACAAATGTTTCAATAAGCCTTTGGTGGCAGACACCCGAGCCTACTTCCGATAAAACCGCACCGTAATCTCTTGAAAAATCTCTCAAAGTCGTGTGCATATTAGAAAGTTCTTTTCTGGGACTTGGCGATGCGTGGTCGATAAAAAGTATTGTCCTTTCAGGGTTATAGAGTTTATCTTTGCCGAGTTTTTTAAATTCCTCAACCGTCAAAGGCCCTGTTCCGTCTTGCACGGCGCAGACATCAACCTTTGCGATAACAAGTTCACCCGCTCTGACCTGATGGTCACTGTGTAATGATATTATTTTTTCTACTAACGTTTGTCCCATTTGCTTTCCCTCTTTTTTATTATTTTATCACGAAGAAAATTTTAGGAAACTATATCCTATCTTACAGTACCACGTCATTGCGAGCCCATTAGGGCGTGGCAATCCAACCATTTAATTTGTTAATAACCACAAGATAGCTGGATTGCTTCGTCGGCAATCCTTTGCCTCCTCGCAACGACAATCATATATACTGTAACATTGTATACTATTACTTAATTTTAAAATCTCCGTACATAATAATTTGAATCGTTTTTGAGTTTTTCTCTGATATTTATTAAATCTTTATCGTCAAAATCGTGTGTCAAAATCTTTGCGCACTTTTCTCTTATTGTGTATTCACCTATTTCTGCCCCTCTTTTTATAATTTTTTTTAGGGTTTCAAAATTTATTTTGTCCCAAAATACAAATATCGTTTCAAGACACCAGTAAAGTTTGAACGCCTCTTTATTAACCTTATATTTGCCGTCCTGAAAATCAAATTTCTCTACAATATCAAGCAATTCAAGCGTTAAATTTGTCAGTTTCCCGCAGAAAATTTTGCAAAAATCATCGTCATTTTTCAGGTTAGACAGGGCATTTATAACATTTCTGCAAATGTTTCCGTTAATATCTATGACCGCATCAAGAAAAATTTGCGCATTCTTTGACGGTTCAAAGTATTTTAAATAATTTTTATCCGCCATAAATTCCGATAAACGTAAAGAAACGGCTTCTCTGATTTTGCCGTCCTGCCCTGTCAGATTAGACAAAAGCACCTGCGCATCAGATGGTGAATTTATCGTTTCAAGTTTGAGTGCAGAAATCTGTTTTTGTACGATATTGCCGTTTTTGAGCATTCCAATAAGTTCATCATGCGTGTAATCCGTTTGATAAAAATTCAACGCATTCATAAAATTTTCATCTAAATTTTCATAGTAAGTATTATTCAAATTTATCTGCTCCGTAACTCCTAAATTCAATATAGCACAAAGTTTAATGATTTTTGCCCCTGTTATCGTTTAAATGCATGATGTGGAACAAACCTCAGTGATTATAATAAAATCAGGAGATACACTATGGGAAACATTATTACATTTTTACAGTCAATATTTTTCGGTGCAGATGAAAACACCACAAGGGTAGGTTTGAGCGAATTTAAGAAAAAACAAACCGCAACAATTCCCGTCATCAAACACCGTTCGATTTTTACCAAACAGCCGGCTCAGGAACTTCGTCTTTCTGAACTTATGAGAAAAGGCTCTTATTAAATTAAACTCTTGAAAAGACTTCCACATCAACGTCATCAAAGGTATTAGTGTTGAAATATGCGCACGATGCAACCATTGATGCGTTATCGGTGCAATACTTCATAATCGGTGCATTTACCCTGTATCCATCTTTTTCAAACTCAAATATTTTTCTGCGGATTTCAGAATTTGCAGCAACACCGCCTGCTATGACTACCTGTTTGTAACCTTTTTCTTCAAGAGCTTTTTTGAGTTTTTTTGCAAGAGTTTTTGATACACATTCCTGAAAACTTGCACAAATATCGTTGATTTGGGTTTCTGTCAAAGTGTCGTTCCCGTTTTCATCTTTTAAATTTTTTACAAGCCGCAAAACTGCTGTTTTTAATCCGCTAAAACTGAAATTGTACCCCTCAACTCTTGAAATAGGGAGTTCATAAGCGTTCGGGTTTCCGATTTGCGCTAATTTATCAAGTTTGGGACCTCCGGGGTAGGGCAGACCGATTAGTCTTGCAACCTTGTCATAAGCCTCACCGACAGCATCATCAATGGTTTCGCCCAAAATTGTCTGTTTTGAATAAGATTCAACATCAATAATCTGAGTGTGTCCTCCGCTTATCAAAAGTGCCATAAATGGGGGCTTTAAATCCGTATCAAGATAATTTGCACACAAATGAGCATTGAGGTGATTTACACCTATAAACGGCTTGTCATGCACAAGCGCAAGCGTTTTAGCAGCGTTCAGCCCTACAAGCAGACACCCCACAAGCCCAGGACCTACGGTTCCTGAGAACGCAGTAATATCTTCAGGCTTTAATCCCGATTGCTCAAATGCCTCATCAATAACAATATTTATCGCGTCCATGTGCTCTCTTGCTGCGATTTCAGGAATTACACCGCCGAATTTTTCATGCGTTTTAATTTGAGATGCCACAACATTTGCAACAACTTCTCTCCCGTTTTTTACTATGGCGCAAGCCGTTTCGTCGCAACTTGATTCAATAGCCATGATGTAGTTGTCATTACCGGAATCAACACCGACCTGAACTTTTTTACCGCTGAATAAACATTCCTTTTCCATAAAACAATTTTACTACAAAAGAAAAATATTGAAATTCCGGACTTTTTGAAATGATTGTAAAGTTCTGTAACGAAATAATAATTATATAGCAATTATATACTCTAAAAATACTTTATATAAATGTAAGAGATAATTACAATAAACACGAGACATAAATTATACACTACCTACTACACACTAACCTTCTACACACGAGGAATTGAAAAAGATTCCAAACTCTTTCTTTAAGAAAGGGTTTTTTTTTGCGGTTTTTTGTAGAAAAGATAATATATACAAAAAGGCTGTAAACATTATGTTACAGCCTTTTTACTTATTTTAAAATCCTACACTTTTCTTTTGCGAGCTGCTTCGGATTTGTGTTTCCTTTTTACGCTCGGTTTTTCGTATCTTTCGCGTTTTTTAACTTCCGAAAGAATACCTGCTTTCTGAATCTTTTTCTTAAAACGTCTTAACGCGCTTTCAATTGATTCGTTTTCGCCGACTTTAACTTCTGCCATTTTATATTTTCACCACCTTTAATGACTTGTTGTACCCGATAAATATATAACAAAACAAAATAAAATTCAAGTACGGGGTTTATTTTGAATTATTATTCGGCTTTACTGCCCATAAATTTTGACATATCAGGACGCTTAAAAATGTTATAAGCCATAAATTTTTCGTCTTTGATTTCTTGTTTTTCTACAGCAGGTTCAGGTTTTACTTCTTGTTTTTGCTCATGAGCTTTCTTGGTTGCACCTGTTAAATGATTACCAATCCACGTTGCAACCGGAGTAACCGCAACAGGTCCAAAGAATCTGTAAACTGAACCAAAGATAATTAACGATTTTAATACATCCAAACCTTTTAATTTTTTTGCAAGGCTGTCATTTTTTAAGCCTTCTTCAACAAAATGAATGAGATTAGGCTTTTTAAATTTTTTGAATTCAACATCTTCCGGATGTTTTTCAGTGTATATTTTTTTGATTTTTGCTCTGTGTTTTTCAATTTCTTTTTCTAATTGTTCAACACTGATACCTCTTTTATTTGCTGCATATTTCATTGAAACATGTTTATTCCAAGGTTCTACAAGCCGTTCACTGACAAAGTACGCAATCGCAGTAGAAGCAACAAGCGTTAAACCTTGGTTGATTGCAAGAGTTCTTCTTCTGTCTTCGTCCATATCTTTGTTTCTTATGGTCTGAAGCATATACATTCCGGAAATTACATAAGAGCCGATTGCCTGCATGTGATCAACAATTCTTCCTATATCGTTTCTGTGGAATAACCAGTTTGTAATACGGGAGGACATTAACGGTCCGTAATAATATTTTGCAATTCCGTCTGTAAGTTTATTAAAACCATTTTTAAACGGATTTAAAAATGCGGATTTTGTTGGCATTGCACCTTTAAATGAAGGATGAGAAGACTTTTGGTTTTGGTATCTGTAATTTGTATTAGAGATGGAAGGATTTAAAGTAATCATTACTTGTTACCTCCGTCTTGTTTTACCTGTTGTACAGGCTGTGTTTGTTGCTGCGGTTTACTCTTTTCAATACCGAAAACGTGTTTCAAAATCGGCGGAATGAGTGCAACCGTCAGCATTGCTTTCAAGATACCGAAAACAAGTACGTCAGGTGCCATATTCAAACATTTATAAACTTTGTCAAAATCTGCGGCTTTATTAATTCTTATAAATTTACCGTTTTTATCGTAATCAATAAAATTATCAAAGAATTTTTTACCGACATATTTGGTGCCTTCTTTGAGTTTTTCTTTTGTTAAATTTAATATGTTGTATTCTTCGTGATATTTTTCAAGAGCAACTTTTTGGGTTTTAAGTTCTGTTTTTCCCGTTGTCGGATTAACTTCTTCCTTTTTAATTTCAATTTCTTTATTAACGGATATAATTTTTGTAAGTTTGCCGTCTTTTTCTTCAAAAGTTCCGAATTGTTTTAAGAAATCTTGATCTAAATATTTTATATCTCCCAAAATATTTTTAACTTCAAAATCTTCAGGTTTAACATTTTTATTTTGGGCAAGTTTGTTAAGTCGTCTTGTTAAAACTTTTACATTATTGCTCTTTTCAAGTCTTTCAAGAACAAGTTTAACATCATTTTCTTTAACTTTTTCTGCTGCTTTGCCAAGCGGATACATAATTACACTTGCAAACCCAAAACCGATCAGACCTGATGCCATTGAGTGCCCGGATGCGTAAATCTTATCTTCTTTATTCTTTTTCCCGGGTAAAGACATAATCGCTAACGGTCTGGGGCCTAATGCAAGAACTAATGCAACTAAATTCTGAACTATTGTTGTATGGTTGTTGCAGGCATCAAGCAGATTGTCTAACATTCTTGACGAAAATTTAGCGGCAGCTCCGAAACTCACCGAACTGCCGCTATAATATCCTCTATTCACATTTTCACTATTATTCTTACACAACTCCCCGTACAATCTCGTACTACTCTCGTCGGGAACAGACTTGAGCCTGTGCTGACTTGTTAACACGGGATAAGTTATGTTATCTACTTTCATGCTACACCTTAATTAGTAATTGATACATTAATATTAAATCAAAATATACAAATTGTTGTTATTATATTAATAATTTGTTACATTCTTATTGAAGATGTTAAGGCGTCAAGTTTTAACGTCTTAATATTGCAAAAGTCCCGTATTTATTGTACTCTTTTGCTAAAGAGGGCGCAAAATTGACGGATAATCTCAATATCAATTTGGAAGAAATTGCAAAAGATTGTTATCTCTTTGAAAATGGCGATAGCAGTGTTGTTATTTCTAAAATTGATACTCTAAAATCTCAATATAATGAGGATGAACTTGTTTCTATATACAATTACATGCTTTCAAAATCTCAAAACCCCGATGTGTTAATGCATCTGATACGTTGCTGTGATGAATACAGAAAGTCCTCAACTCTAGAATATCTTGTTGATATTTTACTTTTAAAGAATGTTTATGGGGTTGACGATGAATTAAAAGAAAAGTTTTTAAATGTCCGTATAATGTGCGCTAAGGCTATCGGTAATCAAAAAAATACAACTGTTGTAACTTCACTTTTGTATTGCCTTAATAACAAAAACGAAAATTACAGAGTGCGTCTTGCATGCGCTGATGCGTTGGGGCGGATAGGCGACAAATATGCCGTTGCTCCGCTTATTCAGGTTATAAAAGATGATGGGGAAAAATCGGTTTATTTAAAAGAGGGTGCAACAGTTGCGTTGGGACTTTTGGGGGACAGCCGTGCACTTGACCCGTTAGTCAGCATAATTGAGGCAAAACAGGGAATTATGGACAAGTTTTCATTTCTTAAAGAACGCGCAATTGAGGCACTTAATAAAATGGGGGTTGGCGGAAACGATAGAGTATTTAAAGCATTAAAATCATCATTATCTGATGAATCTGCTCAGGTTAGAATTGAGGCTATTGAAGCGCTTATGGACAGCGAAAATCCGCAGGCTTTTGAAATTATAAAAAATGTTATTGATAATGACAGCGATGAAGAAGTTAAGAAAAATGCGCTTATAGCACTCTATAACATATCTGACAGAAAAATTCTTAACGAAGTTATATCTTCATCAAAATATTCTCAAACTTTGAAAGAAACTGCACTTGATATAATTAACGAATACGAAAGCGAAAACGAAGATGACTAAATCAATAATTTTATTATCCGGCGGACTTGATTCGCTTGTGAGTCTTGGTTTAACCAAAGAAAAACTCAATGTTACTCTTGCACTGACCTTTGATTACGGACAAAAATCGGCGCAGAATGAAATAAAAGCCTCCGCAAAAATCTGCGAATACTACAACATAGAACACAAAGTCATAAAACTTGATTTTTTAAAAGAAATTACAAATACCGCACTTGTATCGGGTGAAAAATTGCCGTCAGGCGATGAATTAAATGACGAAAAACAAAGTGCAAGAGCAGTTTGGGTACCTAACCGCAACGGATTATTTTTGAATATCGCGGGGAGTTATGCTGATTCTTACGGGTTTGATAATATTATTATCGGTGCAAACAAAGAGGAAGGACAGACTTTCCCAGATAACAGTGCCGAATTTATTGATGCCGTTAATAAAGAATTTGGATTTTCGACATTGGTCAAACCAAGAGTTGTTGCTCCCTTGCTAAATTACGACAAGGATGATATAGTCATGTTGGCTTTGTCTAATAATATTCCGCTTGAACTGACAATGAGTTGTTATAACGGCGGAGACAGGCATTGCGGGATATGTGAATCCTGCGTGAGATTAAGGCATGCTCTTGAAGTTAACAACGCAAAGGATTATATCGGAAAATTATTCGGTTGAATTATGAAAACACTTTTTATTGATGATGAAATTAAATATATTGGTTCTCAACTTGCACCGCACTGGATATACAAAAATTTTAAAATTCAGGGGGATGCTATTGTTGCATTTTGCGGAGAATGTGAAGTAAAACTGACTGAAATGGTTGATATTGAAGATATAATAAATAATGAGCCGATTTATTCTAAATATATGCTCAGTTTTATAACCGAACAGTTTAATATCGGACTTGTTGAGGGAGTATTAAGACAAAGGCTTTTGATAACAATTATAAAGGAATGCCTCGAAAACAGAGGTTTTACAGTAAAAAGAAACGGAGATGATTTGTTTGTTAATAATAAAAAATTAACGGTTTCTATTGCAACCAAATCACTTACGTCAGTTTTAATACACACAGGTATTAATATAATTTCGGATGGTGCGCCTGTCGATGCATCGGGCCTGGAAAGTGATTTTGGGATAAAAGATATAAAAGAATTTGCTCTTGAAGTTATGAAAAAGTATTCTGACGAAATTAGTGATATAATACTTGCAAGTGCAAAGGTTAGAGGTGTGTAATGTTAAAAAATACAAGCGGAGCAAAAGCGAATAAGGAACCGTCAAATGACGAAAGAACTCATTTTTCTTACGATGAATACAGACGAAAGGTTAATAAACGTTCGTACAGAGATTTGATGGTATTTGTATCTGTTCTTGTAATTGGGATATTAATATTTCTTGGTTTTGCAAAGATATTATCGCCAAATGTTGATGTCGGAATCGCAGATAATGAAGAATTTTCAGAGTTCGAGGACGAAGGGATTGTTGGTTCTATAGATGAAAGATTAAAACATTTGCGGGATGAAGACGATGACAAAGGCGAAGGCGACGGAATTTTTACCCCAGAACTTGATGAAAAAGTAGTTTTACCAAAACAAGTTAAAAAGACGGTTGGTGAAATGGAAGCAGAAATGCAAGATGCTAAACAACAATTGTTAAAGGCTGATGAGCCTACAAATGCAAAACAATCCGATAATGATGATAAAACTCAGAAAGTTCCGACGACGCAAAAATCCGAAACTAAAGCTCCTTCACCTGTGCAATCTCAGACTTATAAAGTTGTTGTCGGATATTATGCAACGGAAAAACAAGCAGAAGTTGCCAAGTCAATTATACAGGACTCAGGTATAGGAGTGGCACCAATTGTAAAGAATATTGGCGGATCTTATACCTTACAGGTTGGGGTTTATTCAACGCATGAAAAAGCGCAACAACAGGTTAATAACCTTTTAAAAAGCAATTTTCCTGCGCGTGTTGTTGAATAATAACATTTGGATAGTAATAAGACTACTTTCGTAGTCTTTCGATAAATGGTTGCGGGAGCTGGATTTTACAAAGCGAACCGCTAAGCCTGTGGCGAAGCGTGTGAGTCTGTATCCGTAGCCCGAAGGGTGCAGGTGACCCTCGGTGAAAATCCAAGCGACCAACAAAAAAGACTACTTTCGTAGTCTTTTATCAAATGGTTGCGGGAGCTGGATTTGAACCAACGACCTTCGGGTTATGAGCCCGACGAGCTACCAGACTGCTCCATCCCGCGATATGTAATTGTTACTTTTATACTATTCGCTGAATTTTATTTTGCAAGTGTACCACTTACTTAACAATTATTTACAATCGCGAAAAATATAATTTTTATTATGTTTTAAGGCACTTAACTTTTTAAAATATAATACTTTTGAACTAGTTTTTTAGAACTATTGTTATTTTAATTAATCTTTTGGGATTAATCCCAGTATAGAATCAAATTAAATTTTGGAGAATATTTTAAAATGATAAAATCGGGATTTGGATGAAAATTTTATTAAAGATCATATAAATAATTGACAGAAAATGAAAATATGTGTAATATAATCGTTGGATAATACAAAAAAGTAGTTATAGTATTAATTAAAAAAAAAAGAAAGGTTATGAACTATGAAAAAAGGTTTTACTTTAGCAGAAGTTTTAATCACATTGGGTATTATCGGTGTTGTAGCTGCAATGACTATCCCTACATTGATTCAAAACACAAACAGTGTTAAATTCGCTTCACAATTTAAAAAATCAATTTCAACATTGTCACAGGCTGCGTTGATGGCTCAGGCTCAGTATGATGTTGACTATTCACTTGTCAAATCAAAGCCATCTGAAGGTAAGGATAAAGATGGAGCCACTGTTGGTTGTGCTTCACAAACACTTTCAGATTCAACTCTGACATTCTGCGGAATTTTCAATAATACTTTGGCAGGTCAAACATATTATGGTGCTTATGGTACTGATGCTGTAAAAGCTGCAAACGGTACCGGTAAATATACTTTTTCAAGTACAAAAGTATTGCCGGAAGCTTCTTATATTGTTTATTCATTGGCTGATGGTTCTTATGTTGGTTTTGACCCGAATGCTGCATCTTGCGGTTTAGGTACTGGTAATGTTCTTGATGCGGATGCATTGAAAAGTGGTGGTTCATTAGAACATTGTATCGGATTTATTGATGTAAACGGACCTACTCCTCCGAATGCGGAAGTTGTTTGTGATCCTGACACTGCTACAAAATTAGATCCTAGTGATAGTTGTAATGTACCAAAGACAGGTTCTGCAATGGGTGATATTTTCCCTGTAGTATTCCATGACGGTGTTGTAGAACCGGCATCAAATGCTGCTAAAATGGTATTAACAAGAGGTAAATAATAATTACTTACTTGCATAAATTTAAAAACAGGGAAGGACAAAAGTTCTTCTCTGTTTTTATGTTAATATAACTTTATGCATAATTTTACTCACTATACCGTAATGAAGAACGAAGCCGTCGATGCACTGGAATGTACTGGCGGTAAAATTTATGTTGACTGTACATTGGGCGGTGGCGGTCATAGTGAACTTATTTTGCAAAGAATTTTACCGAATGGCAGGCTTATTGCGTTTGATATTGATCAAGATGCCATTGATGCTTCAAAAGAGAGGCTTAAAGATTACAAAAACTTAACAATTGTAAAATCATCTTATACAAACATCAAACAAACATTGAAAGATTTGGGTATAGAAAAAATAAATGGCGGTGTGCTTTTTGATTTGGGGGCATCTTATCATCAATTAACAAATCAGAAACGGGGTTTTTCATTTAGTAAGGATGCTCCTTTAGATATGCGTTTTGATATGAATGGCAATTTGACGGCTTATGATGTCGTTAATAATTATTCAGAGGACGATTTGATCAGAATTTTTTCCGAATATGGCGAAGAACATTTTTCTAAAAGAATTGCAAGAGAAATTGTCAATAAAAGAAAATTAAAAAAAATTGAAACTACAACTGAACTTTCCAATTTGATAGTTAATTGTACCCCGCATTTAAAGTCTAAAATTCACCCTGCAACAAAGGTATTTCAGGCTTTGCGTATTGAAGTTAATCATGAGTTACAAAATGTTAAACAAACATTGACTGATGTATTGGACATTTTGGAGTTCGGTGCTATAATCAGTGTAATCAGTTTTCATTCTCTTGAAGACAGGATAGTAAAACAACTTTTCAAATATTACTCAACTCGTTGTCACTGTGACAAGACTCAAGCGGTATGTAATTGTCCCCCGCCGGTGTTGGAATTGTTGAATAAGAAACCTATAACCGCTTGTTTAGAAGAAATAAAACAGAATCCGCCTTCAAGAAGTGCAAAACTAAGGGTCGCAAGATATATAAAACAATAGAAATATTATGAGTGCAATTGTAAGAGTCTCAAATCAGAATAGTTATGTAGGAAAAAGACAAAAGGTTGTAATAAACCCTATTACAACCACTACCGCTTCAAACGCGTTGTATCCGGTAAAACCGCTTACTGTAAGAGAAATGGTTGTTCGCAGAATTAATAAATCTCTTTGCATTTGTCTGTTTTTTACTATTGCAATTACTTTTATAAGTTATTATGTTGCTATGAATTTTGAGGCTAAATTAAATGCACTTGACAGAGAAATTGTAAAAATTAATACAGAAAATATAGATTTGCAAGCAGATTTAGACAGATATAAATCTTTTAATAATGTGGACAGTAAAATTGGGGAGTTTAAGTTGCTTCAAAAAGCAGATAAAGTTTTGGAAGTTACTGCTATGACTGATGATACTGCAGTTCCACAATCAAAGATTGCTCATCAGTCTTCATTTAATTGGGCTATTGGTTACTAATCATATAAACGTATTATGATAAGAGAAGAATTAAAATCATTATTTAAAAAAGATACAGAGTGCTTTGCACATAAAGTAATTTCTTCTTCGCTTTTGCGTATTTTTGATGAGTTTATTTTGAACAGAATTGATGATACTTTTAATTCCGAAGTTTTGACTGTGTATAAAAAATTTGAACCTATGAAACAACAGGCTCCGAGCAGTATGAAAACGGTTTTGTTTTCGACGTTAACTGATTATGCAAAAGGTGAGGTATCAAAAGAGCATTATCTCGAAGCACTGGTTTTGTACAGATTTCTATTTGTTAAATCCATACCTGATTCGCTTGATTATCTTGCGGTCGCAAGAATTTTATACAAACTCGGCGCTGAAGATTTGTGCAGAAGATTTCTTGAAATCTATTCCGAAACGGAAGAAAATAAATTGCTTTCTTACATTGAACTTGCGGATTTTTACAAAGGTATAAATGCTTATAAAAATGCAATAGATTGTTATGAAAAGTTTTTAGAGGTTGATAAAACAAAAGTTGCTATATATACAATTACTGCTGATTTGTATTCAAAACTGAGTGGTTCAAAATCATTGGAACGACAAATTGAATTATATGAACAGGCATATGAATTGCAACCACAGAATCGTCTTGTGCTTCACGGACTTGCTTTTGCGTACGAAAAAGCGGGGCAAAATGACAAGGCAAAAATGTATTATGAGAAATTGTTGCAGAACAATCCTACAGAAAATGATTACTATAATTATGGAGGATTTTTAATTCACTGCGGGGATTTTATAAATGGACATAAATACTTTACTCATCGGTTTAATATTGATGATATAAATTTAAAATACCCATCTGATGCTAATAAAAAATGGGATTTAAAATCGAATATTTCTGACAAAGTTTTGTTGGTTAATTATGAACAAGGCTTTGGTGATACTATTATGTATTCCCGTTTTGTTCCGTTCTTAAAAAATATTGCTAAGGAGGTTATTTTTGTTGTCCAAAAAGAACTTGAGTCATTGATATGTGGCAGTGATATTTTTGATAATATCCGGATTATTACGGATATTAATGGGGTTGATTATAATGTAAATATGGCTTTGCTTGATGTGCCGTATGTCTTAAAAATCGGCTCGGATTGCATACCTTATACCTCTAAATATCTTGACGTTTCGGAATTTGATGTGGTTAAATATGCCGACAGATTTTTGAATAATTCGTACAGTTTCAAAATTGGATTGAGTTTAAACGGTGATAGAAGTGCAAATTATCAAGAAAGAGATATTGAGGTTTTAAAAATTTATAATCTGTTAAAGGATATTTCCAATGTCAAATTGTATAATTTACAAAAGAATTCATTGGCGGTTGATGGTGTAATATCATTAGGGGAAAGTTTTGACGATTTTAAATATAGTGCCTGTGCAGTCAAAAATATGGATTTAGTTGTATCGACTGATAATGTTATTTTAAATCTTGCAGGTGCTTTAGGTGTTGATACAATTGGACTTTTTAACAAGGAAACAAACTATCGCTGGTTTAAAACACGTGGAAAAAATGTCGGGTGGTATGAAAGTGTAAAACCTTTGCAGACAAATATTTTGAACGAGTGGAACGGAGTGTTTTCAGAACTTTTAAAAGAAGTTAAGGAAAAATCTCTTTCTTAATCATTCTTCATAAATTATAAGAAATATGCAAAAAATTTTTTTATTGTTTTTGTATTTGAACATAAATAAAAAGTAGGAGTTAAAACATGATAAGTTTAAATATATTAAAGCCTGTAAGTAAATTTGAAAAAGCAATTGCTAAAAAATGTGGTTGGGTAAATGCAGACAGTTTACCGGTCAGAAAGAATGTTTTACCTGACGGATTTGTCAGTAGTGTAAAACTTGAACACGATATTCCCGCAATTGGAACTAAATTAAATTCTAATAATGCAATCGTAATGGAACTTATTTTGGGAAATGACAAACTTTTAAGAAGCCCTTTTGTGCGTTCAAATATGACAGCAATTTTAGATATAGCAAAATCGCCTGAAGGTTCGAAAGTAATTCAAAATATTCTTACCCCTAAAAATGTCGATAAGCTGGATACTTTGAGAACTTTTATTAAAAAGCGTCCTGCAGAGTATATAAAAGATAAATCACAAATAAAATATATAAATACTCCGGCAGGATTAAATTTATTGTTCAACGATGTTTCAATGTTAAAAGCTGCAGAAGTTCTTGATTTGGATAATTTGAATTTGTTGTTTAAATTAGATGTTACTCAAGGTATTGGCAAAAAATTGCTTGATACTGTTGGAGAATATGACGTTTCCCATTTATCTTTAGCTGAAAAAGATTCTTTCAAGAATGCAGTAATAGGGGCATCGAGTAAAAATTAATATTAAATAATTTTAAATAAGATAAAATTCTGCTATAATACGTATAGTAGAATTTTTTGAGGTTAAGAGAATGAAAAAGATATTAGCAATTATACTTTTAATGTGCTGTGCACTTCCTGTTATGGCAAAAAAACGCCAAAACGAGGAAATTATAACTCCGCTTACACAGTTGGAGAAAAGACAGTTCCAGACAAAGACTTATTCTGCACAGGATAATATTGTTGCAATGAAATCGATTTTGAATGTTTTACAGGATGAGGGTTTTATAGTTTATAACGTAAATTCTATACTTGGTTATATTTATGGGGTAAAGGATTTTGATCTTTCCGATTCAAATGTAGATATTTCAAAGGAATTTGGGCTGACAAAATCAAGACTTAATTATAATGGGGTAAAGGTTGCGACCTTGGAAGTCAGCGTTAATGTTACTCAATATGGTGAACAGACAAGAATAAGAGCGAATTTTAAACGCAAACTTTTCAACGAATATGGCAATGCTCAAATGATAGAAGATATAAACGAAACGGAATATTATGATGATTTTTATAAAAAAGTTGACACGGCAATAGTTTTGCAAAAAAAGATTGCGCAAAAAAATCAAAAAGCAGAAACTCCTGTTTCTGAAAAAAAAACGCTAAAGCCACGTCCGCCGGTAAAACGTCCTGTTTTGGCTCCAGAACCTGTTGTTATCAAACCTCAATCTCAGGAAGTTTCATCTCGGGAAATACCGCAGGAAATTACACCTGAACAACAGGTTAAAGAATTACAGACAGTTGAGAAAAATGAAGATGTAAAACCCGACACACCTGTTCAGCCTGTTCAGAGGAAAGAAGTTTCCGATACTATTCAAGAAGTTAAATGCAAAGAACCTGTTCCACCCCCCCAAACTGTTAAAATTCCGCAGATTCAAACCGAACAAATTAAAAAAGAATCAAAGCCAGAGGTAAAAGAAGAAGTAAAACAAACAGATACAGTAAATCAAAAAGAATCAGCTTCGGAACATAAATCGGAACAAAATTTGGATTTTGTTCCGGTTGATACGGAGCCGGAATATGCCCCAACCTCAAAAGAGGAAGCAAAAGCGCTGAAAGAACTCGTAAAACAAGCAAAGCTTGAAGCGAAACAAGCGCAAAAAGAGGCACAACAGGCGCAAAAAGAGGCGATGCAACTTCAAAAAGATCTTGAAAAAGAGGCTCTTGAGGCTCAGAAAGAAGCTCTAAAATCTGAAAAAGAAGCACAAAAAGAAGCGAAACGTAGAGAAAAAGAAATGAGAGAGTAATGAAAAAAATATTTTGTTTAATTCTTATTCTTTTATTTAGTCTTTCTGATTGTTCTAAGTCATATTCAAAAACAATGCCCAAAGTTAAAAATACAGAACTTTATGATATGCAAACGCATTATTTTTTGGCAAAGGATTCAAAATCTGTTATGAATGCTGTATTTGCAACGCTTTATGACAGCGATTATACTATAGAGGATTATGATGAGGATTTGGGTTTAATTAGGGTTTCAAAAACTCTTAAAGCAGCTTACACAGATAAAAAACGTGTAGCGGGTTGGAGTGTTGTGCTTGCCGCCGCAACGGCATACACAGTGTTCTCGTACGGAGCAACCGCTGCATCCATGTATAGTCCGTCAAGGAGAATTGCGACCGAATTTAAAGACAAAACGCTAGTAATTGATGCAAACGTTTATGTTTGGCAAGTTGATAAGAACAAAGTTAGGGTTAAATTTGTTCCTGTTGAAAAAGTATTACAAAATGCTGATGGGTTTGCATTTTGTAAAATGGCACCGATAAAAGTTATAAGAATATACAGACCTGAACCTTATAAAGAATTTTTTGCCCAGGTGGAAAGTAAGCTAAAATAAATTTTTGGCTGAACTATAACAAATGTAAAATATCGCCCTTATACTGTATATGTTTTTGATTTATTTATTGTAAAATAGATTTATAACACAAAATTAATTCAGAGATTTAATATAAATGAGAGATAGTAGAAGTTATAAAAGTTCTAGGCGTTCAGCTCCCCCAAGACGTCGCACTCAAAGCCCTTACGAGAGTTACCGCGCGCACCGTTCACGCCGTTCTTCGGGTGCTTCTTTTCGCAAGTCTTTAACAGTTATGGCTATTTTATTCTTACTGTTATTAAGCGGGATTTTGATATTTGCTAACGGTACTGATATATTGTCAAGATTTTCAAAGAAAAATTCAAACGGCCTTGATTTCAACCTGCCTTTTGGGCCTCACAGGGAAAACATTCTGCTTCTGGGTGTCGATTCAAACGGTGCAGATTCAGATTTGTGGGTAGGAACAAGAACGGATACCATTATTCTTATGAATATTGACCCGCGTACAAAGACGGTTAATGCAATTTCTATCCCGCGTGACAGCAAGGTTTATTTGCCTGACGGTATGGGAACTCAAAAAATTAATGCTGCTCATGCTATCGGCGGAATTAAAATGACGATTAAAACCATCGAGGATACTTTGGGAGTTAAAATTGATCGCTATATTATGTTCCATGATGAGGGAGTAAGAGAGATTGTCAAGGCACTTGGTGGTGTTGATATTTATGTTGAAAAGAACATGAAATATGATGATTATTCGGGGAAATTGCACATTAACATTTCAAAAGGCAAACATCATTTGACGGATAAAGATGTAGTCGAATATTTGCGATTCAGGCATGATGCAATGGGTGATATTGGCAGAACGAAAAGACAGCAGTGGTTTTTGAGGGGTTTGCTTGCGGATCTGAAAAAGCCTGAAACTGTTGTTAAAATCCCTAAACTTGTTTCGGTTGTTCACAAATATGTAAAAACGGATATGACTCCTTATGAAATGAGCCAATATGCAGCTTTAGCCACTCATTTTGATATGGATAATATTGAAATTGCGATGCTTCCGGGGGCTCCAAATAAACACGGATATATCAGTTATTGGATACTGGATCCGGAGCAAACTCAGGATGTTATCAACAGGCTTATATATAGAGAAAAGTTCGACGGAATGAAGGAAGAATATACAGCAAGTATTATGAGTACGTCAAAAAGAAAAGATGATGCCGTACAGTTGCAAAAATTGTTAGAGGATAACGGCATAAAAGTTATTTGTACCGGAAGTTCGGGTTCGGCACATTCGCAGTTTATTTCACATTCAAAATATGTAACCATAGATTATTATGCAAATCTGAAAAAGTCTGTTCCTAAGGTTAAATCAAAACAGTTTGTATATGAACCATCAAATTATCAATGTGCACAGTCTGATTTTACGGTTGTCCTAGGCGATGAAAACTAGTTTTATTGCAAAACTCCAAAAAATATGATAGATTATTTCTAACCGAGGTTTTATCATGCATAGCTTGCTATTTAATATCCCTGTTATTGTGAAAAATGTGGCGCGGAATGCTAATGGAGGTTCTTCGATGAGTACATTAACTCTTGTTTTAATTATTATTGCAGGTTTGTTGCTTTTATTGTATCCGATGTATGTTCGCCTTATACAGTTAAAGAATAAAACGAAAGAAGCAATGAGCGGAATTGATGTCCAACTAAAAAAAAGATATGATTTAATTCCAAATATTTTAACTATTGCGCAAAAATATATGGAACATGAAAGAGGTTTGTTTGATGAAATTACTCGTTTGAGAAGTGCGGCAGCATCTATTCGTTCCGATGCTGATACAATTGGTAAGAAACTTGAACTCGATAACCAGATTGCTTCAAAGATGGGACAGTTGATGGTTAATGTGGAAAATTATCCTCAATTAAAAGCCGATAGTACAATGATGCAGGCAATGCAAACTTATTCTGAGGTTGAGGAGCATATCGCTGCGGCAAGAAGATTCTATAACAGTGCAGTAAATGAACTCAATAATGCAGTTGAAATCTTTCCAAGTTCAATGATTGCAGCTATGATAGGAATTAAATCTTACCCGTTCTTTGAAACAGATGAAATATCAAGACAAGCCGTAAATGCAAGTGATTATTTAAAATAAATAAATTTTATATTATAATTAAAGCGGATTTAATAATCCGCTTTTTTATTATGTGTCCGTAGCTCAGACGAATAGAGCGTGGGTTTCCGAAGCCCAAGGTCGGGGGTTTGACTCCCCCCGGGCATATATTTATGCTACAGTCACATAACCTGAGATACGACTATCGTTTAATGGACAACTTCTTTCAGCGACATCACCTTTAGAAGTGTTGCCTTCAATTGTATAAACTTTTCCGTTTTCAACTTTTGTTACAATACCGGTATGAGAAACTCTTTTTCCTCTTTTATCAACACCTTTGAAAATTATTAAATCACCGACTTTTGCAGTTTTAGAGAATTTGTTGTTTTTATTCCCCCAATCAAGAATTTGCGATACACCGCTGAAATGAGGTATATTTGCTCCGCATTCTCTTGCAACGTAAGTTGCAAAGTCTGCGCACCAAGCCTCTGTTCTTCCGTCTGTAAATTTTTTGTAAGACCCGTCTTTTTCGTTGTATCCTAAATATTTTTTAGCTCTTGAAACTATTCCTGATGCAAAATCTTTTACGTTTGTTACAATTTTTGAGCCGGTTTCTTTTGCGGAGTTGTATGCTTTTCCTGCTGTTATTTTTATTTTATTCCACGAATCAGTTAAATTGAATGTTGGGAATGAAAAATTACTGAACCAATTCGGCATAGAGAAATTGAACCAGTTAAACGGATTGTATGATGATATTCCCTGTGGTGTCGGTGTAAATGACTGCAAATTATACCCGGAAGTCAAAGAGCCGAACGGATTATAAGAAAATACAGACGGCATTTGTGCAGGTGAATATGGTATCTGAACCTGTGGCACTGTAAAAAGTGCCGTTTGCGGTATATAAGTCGGTATGTTTCCCCATTGAATCATCGATAATATCCCCTTATGTATATATAAAGTATATTTTTTATAATTAATTGCTTGATTAAATACTTAATGTAACGACATGTTACAGAAATTTATAATAAATCCTCTAATTTATATAATATAGTTATGAAGATTTTAGGTATTGACCCTGGAATGGCAATTGTCGGGTATTGTGTATTAGATTTTGACGGTAAGAATTTATCTTTGCTTCACTCTGGTTCTATCCAGACATCCAAAGATGAAAGTGAGAGTCAAAGGCTTAATGAAATATATAGCGATATAAAAATTATTATCGAAAAGTATAAGCCTGATGTTTGTTCTATAGAAAAGTTGTTTTTCTATCGTAATTACACTACGGTAATGCCGGTAGCTCATGCAAGAGGGGTTATATTGCTTGCGCTTGAACAAAATAAAATCCCGTTCTATGAATACACTCCGATAGAGGTTAAGCAGATTTTGACAGGATACGGCAGAGCCACAAAAAAAGAAGTCGAACAGATGGTTAAAATTGCGCTTAATATTGAGCAGTTGCCCAAACTTGATGATACTGTTGATGCTATCGCAATAGCAATTTCTTATACAAGAAGTAATGCTGTTTTGGATAAATATAAAAATTGAGTTTTTTGACTGTAAATGGTAAAATATCTCTATGAATAAGGTTATTTTAAAGAATTTGGCACTGTCAGGGTTAATTATCGGCTCAATTTTCGGTGTTTTGGGCGCAATTCCTTACGTTGGCGGATTTGCATTATTTTCTATACTATTTTTAGTGGCACCTGTTGTTATGCTTTTGCTTATTATGGCGGGGAAACTGGATTTGACAACACCCAAAGACAGTATTATTAATGGCGCACTTATAGGATTCTTCAGCAATATTACTTTTTCATTTGCTTATAGTATTGTTGTTGCGCTGTTGCATTTGACGATAAAATTTACAACGAATTATGTTTTAACTGCAATGATAATAAATTCTCCGATTTGGTTATTAATTCTAATAGTCTTGTTCATAGGGGTTTTAACTGCTACAACTAATGCGTTTACAGGTTTTTTAACATATTACATTATAAATTTAATTCGGGATATTTATGAGAAGAAACACGTAGATGAGGAAGGATAAATGGCGCAATTTGAATCAAAAATAAGAACAATAGAGTGGATTGGTGAAGTTTCAAGAATGGTTGATCAAACCAAATTCCCTTATGAATTTAATTATATCGACATCAAAACGGGTGATGAAATGTTTGATGCGATTAAAACAATGATAGTGCGGGGGGCACCCGCCATCGGAATAGCCGGGGCTCATGGGGTTATTTTGTATGCGCAAGAATTAAAAAAACAAAAATTACCGTTTGAGGGATTTAAAAAAGAACTGCTTAAAAAAGCGGATTATATCGTAACTTCGCGTCCAACAGCTGTAAATCTTTACTGGGCAGTTGAAAAACAGAAAAATATTATCAAAAACTGTACAACAGATGTTGAATCATTGATTGATGAATTAAAGGTAAACGGGAAAAAACTTGAACTTGAAGATATTGAAATCAATAAAAAAATCGGGGATTATGGTGCAATGGTTGTTCCCAAAGGTGCAACTATCCTAACTCACTGTAATGCGGGTGCTTTGGCAACAGTCGGTTACGGTACGGCACTTGGGGTTGTGCGAAGTGCTTATGCAAATGATTCGACAATTCAGGTGTTTGCCGATGAAACAAGACCGCGTCAGCAGGGAGCAAGAATTACCACGCTTGAACTTGTGATGGACGGAATCCCTGTTACATTGATTACAGATGGTATGTGTTCGTATTTTATGAAAAAAGGTATGATAGATATGGTTTGTGTCGGAGCCGACAGAATCGCCGCAAATGGTGACGCTGCGAATAAAATTGGTACTTATACCGTTGCTATTGCCGCAAAATATCATAATATTCCGTTCTATGTCGCAGCACCACTATCCACCATTGATACATCAATTAAAACGGGCGATGAAATCGTTATTGAGGAACGTTCTCACGACGAAGTTACGACTATCAACGGCAAAAAGATATGCGCAGACGGTGTTAATATTATAAACCCGGGATTTGATGTTACTCCGCATGAACTTATCTCAGGTATAATAACCGAAAAAGGTATATTAAGACCTGATTATAAAGAATCAATCGCAAAAGTATTTGAATAAAGGAGATTTTATGGCTGAAAAGAAAAAAATGGATAAAATGACAAAGGGCTTTTTAATTTTTATGTGCTCTGCATTTATTATACTGACGATAATAGGGGTATTTGGCAATCGTTCTTACGAGTTAAAAAATATTGGGAAAGCACAAAGTGCTCAACAGGGACAGACTGCAGGCTCGGCAAGTCCCGAATTTCAACCTTACCTTGAAGAAATGCATAAACAAATATCGGGGAAATGGAATCCGCCCCCTGTAAATAAAGATTCAGAAGTTGTATTAAAGTTTACAATTCTCAAAAATGGTCAAGTTGTAAATGAAGAAGTCGCACAGTCTTCAGGCAATAAAGAAATTGATGAATCTGCACTCGCAGCTCTGAAAAAAGCATCTCCTTTGCCACCTTTACCTTTGTCATTCCCGAGAGATGAAGTTACGGTAAACTTTAATTTTGTGGTGAAAGCCAATCAATATTAATAATCTGAATTTATATAATTTTTTGAAAAAGGCACTTTAATTGTGCCTTTTTTGATATTAATATTGTTTTCTTAACAAAATTTTACAATTATTTTTTGTTAATTTTTGAGTTTATTTGCGTGTTTTTTGAAAAAAAATGAGTGTTTTTTTTACTTTTTTATCAATTTTTTAATCTAAAAAGTCATATTTTTAGAAAATTATGCAAAAATTTATCTTTACATAAACTTTATGTTTTGCTTCATGCGCGCAATTTTTATTTTGTCAAACTTTTAATTAATATGTACTTTGGTTATAATGTAAAGGCAGTTTGGTAGCAGAACAAGCAATATATGATAAGTAAAGTTGAATTAGGCAGTGTAGATAGTAAGAATAGAACCCCGCAAGACCGAATTGGCAAAGGTAAAGCCTCGTCTAAACAGTCTTTTACAGGCTTGGGCGATTTGGTATTGCGAGGAATACAAACTTGTGAAGCCAATCCGATGATAAACGTATCGGTATTGGACTTGTCGACTGCCATTCTGCCGAGAACCTTCATTGAAACTTTTATTGGTTCAAAGAAAAAAGGCGAAAACGGGGAAAAACAAAAACGTAAACTTAATATTTTTGGCGGATTTGAAGCATTCAGGCGCGAATCTTCAGGACTTATTATCAACTGTTTAATACCGAGTTTTATTGTAATTGGGGTTGCCAAACTGCTTAACAGACCTGTAATGGGCGGGTTTAAAAATTCTAATCTTACCAAATCGTGGGCTAATAGTGAATCTATTGATAAGATAAGTAAGTATTTCGCTTCTGCTTCCGGTAGCGATACTGAAGAAAAGATTTTCAACACTTTGAAAAACATGACTGATGATTTGCATGGTGTTGACGGTGATAAAGAAAAAGCATTTAAAGAAATTCTTTCCAATGATGCCGAATATGAAAAAATACTTAAAAAGACCGCTAATAATATTTTAACCGCCACAAAAGAAGAAGCGGTTTCTGACAATAAATTTATAAGAAACTTCAAAAAATTCTTCGGTATAAAATCATATAAAAACTATACGGATGATTTGTATAATTACGTTGTACAAAAAACAGGAGCTGCTGAAAATATCAGATTTACGGATCAAAAAGGTTATTCGACAAGCAGTCTGAAACACCTTTTAGATTCAAGCAGTGACATACTGCGAGGTTCTGTTCAAGAAAATATTACCGCAAATTCAAAAGAATTTACAAAGTATATTTCAAAGGCTAAAAAACTTGTTAATGCAAAGAGTGCCTTTGGTCTGCTTGGTTTAATTATTCCGCTTGCAATTTCAGCTCAGCCGATTAACCGCTGGATTACCCACAAACTGTCGGGAAAAGGCGGAGCACCTATTTACAATGACGATAAAGACAGACATCTGACACCTGAAGAACAGACAAAACTTACCGCGGAAAAATTCTTTGCAGTACCTTTGATGTGGGCAGTTGCAGGCTTGTCTATGCTTTTAGACAGACCGAGTTTAAAGATGTTCCAGTTTAAAAACATCTTCCCGACGATGGATCAGGCAAGAATTATTTCAGCGGCTACCTTCTCAAGCCGTATTGCAGCATCTGAAGATTCAAACGAATTAAAAGAAAACACAATACGCGATATCGCTACATTCTCAAGTTTCTATTTCCTTGGAGATTATGCAGCAAAAGCAATCGCGACAATGATACAAAAGAAAACAGGTATTACTTTAATAAATAAATTAAAAGAATGTGATCCTAATGCAAATACGTTGCAAAAAATCTGGCATTGGGCAAAACATACAACTATGAAATCTACGGATGAACTCGGCGCAATCGCAAATGAATCCTTGAGAAAAAGAAGTAAGAATTTAAGAGCCGCATGTCAGGCGGGGAATTTGTTATTCTCACTTTTATCACTCGGATTATTTATCCCATTATATACAAGAACCCAAACCAATAAAAAGCAAAAAGAATTAGCCCAAAAGCAAGCTCAGGCACTTGCCGTTTCTGAAAGTTTTACCGGCAACCCTTCAAAATCACCGGCATTCAAAGCTTTTTCGTTGGAACAAACATCAAAGGCAGCGTAAATGAAAGTAGAAAACAACTATTTACAACTCAATTCAATCCAACAAAAACCTGTAAAAAATACAGGACGGTTTAACAACGCTAATACCCCAAACTTTACGGGGATTACTCCTGTTGTCGAACTTTTAAATTTCTTAGATACAAGTCCGGCATGGGGCGCAAATGCGGTCGATTTTTGCTGTATGGTATTGCCAAGAACCATAACTGACTTTGGCCGAGGTCCTGCTGCAGGTATGGAAACCGCACGCAGAGAAAGCATGGGGACAATAAACGATTCTGCCGTAGGTGTTTACGGTACTTTGGCGGGACTTGCACTTGCTATGGGTATAAATAAAGCGTTCGGTCTGGGCAAAGACGACCTTAAAGCTGCATCTATCTTTGCTGATTCTGAAACTATCGATATGATGGGCAAAATATGGCATGAAAAATCGCTTGAAAATGAAGCTGATGCCACATTATCAAGGATTAAAAAGGCACTTGGTAATTATGAGGTATACGACGGTAAGCAATGGGCTAAATTGAAAGAAAAGGATATTGAAAAGGCTGCTAATATTTTCGTTGAAGAACTCAATAAAGGCGAAAAACTCAGTAAAGAAGCAAAATACAATATCAAAAAGATTCTTACATCTTCAAATAATCTTGAAAATAATTTCAGAATTGTAGCAGAAGGTGCTAAACAGCACTCTTCGCGTTATTCGATTGATACCATAACTGAAAATACTTTCAAATTATCAAAAATATTCTCTAAAGAAAAAGTAGCAGAAGCATTTACGCAAGCTGCAGATGCTGGTTCAAATAAATTTTTAAAGGCATTAAAAGGTATGAACATGAAACGTTCAATACTTGGTGTTCTTATTGCAACTATGGTTGGTTGCAGTGTTCAGCCGATAAATATGTGGCTCACAAAACGCAAAACAGGTGGTGACGGTTTTGTTGGCGGTGGTAAAAAAGATGATTCACTCGGCTTCAAAATTCAAAAAGGTCTTGTTTCCGCACTGTTTAGTGCTGGAGTAATTGCAACAATCGGCAACCCGAAGAATCTGCTCAAAAACCTGCAGTTCAAAGGATTCACTCCGACTATCAATCAGTTAAAATTCATTTACGGTGCAACTATCGCATCAAGATTCTTGGCTGCCCGTAACGAAAATGAGTTAAAAGAATCAACTACAAAAGATGTTTTGGGCTTTGTAAACTGGCTGATTTTGGGTAACTTTGTACAAAAACTTGTTGCTCAGGGACTTGATAAATCTCTTGTTAAACAGGAAAAAATGGGAGGAATACTTAATTGGATTACTTCCTCATCACTTAAAACAAGAGATGAAGTTTTGCATAGTGCATTGGGTGAAAAGGCATTCAAAGACGGTAAAGCACTCAAATTCGGTGAAATGATTAATGCTTTGGGCGACAACAAGGCTGCTAAAAAGCAATTGGGTATTTTGACTATTGCCCAGCTTGCGGGTTATATTTATTCAGGTGTTGTTTTGGGTGTAGGTATTCCGAAACTCAATATTTACCTGACAAAACGCAGAATGGAAAAACAGGCACAACGCGAAACAAAACAACCTCAAAATCCTGCACAGGTTGATGACAAAATGCTTTCTCCGGAAAACAGAGAATTTCTTAGCCAGCGCAATTTTACAGGCAAAGATGCACTTTCTGTTGTCAAAGAATCAAAAGAAGAAGGTGAAATTAAAGAAACAAAACTGGTTGCTTAATCTTAATGATTAAACTGCATTTCGTATAACTTTTTGTACTCTCCGTCCGAAATATTCATCAATTCTTCGTGCGAGCCAATTTCGGTTAAGTAGCCACGGTTTATAACGGCTATTCTATCGGCATTTTGTATGGTTGATAGCCTGTGAGCAATAACAAATACCGTTCGGTCTTTCATAAGGTTTTCGATTGCCTGCTGAACTATATATTCTGATTGATTATCAAGTGCTGAAGTTGCTTCATCAAGTACAAGAATCGGTGCATTTTTTAAAAAAGCTCTTGCTATTCCGATTCTTTGTTTTTGACCGCCTGATAAGAGCATCCCGCGTTCCCCGATTTGGGTATCCCAACCTTTTTCAAGAGAATTTATAAATTCCTCAAGATAGGATTCTCTTATCGCTTTTTTTACTTCTTCATCGCTTGCTTTGAGATTACCGAGTAGAATATTTTCTTTAATTGTGCCTTCAAAAAGAAAATTGTCCTGAAATACGACCGCAATATTTTGTCTTAAAGAATCTACTTTTATGTCGTTAACCGAAATTCCGTCAAAAGTTAAATCCCCGTTTTTGACGTTATAAAATCTGGGAAGCAGATTTACAAGTGTTGATTTGCCTCCGCCTGAATTGCCGACAAATGCAATAGTTTCACCCTTTTTAACCTCTAAAGTTATGCCGTTTAGGACACGTTTACCTTTAACATAAGAAAATTTAATATCTTTAAATTCGATTTTGTCTTTAAAATCAGGAAAATCGATTGCATTTTCTCTGTCTTTAATTGCCGGAATTTTTTCGAGTTTTGATACAACTCTTTCCATCGCACAAAGGCAGGTTGACATATTTTTTGCGTTATTGCCCAAACCTTTAATTGGAGTATAGAGCATAATCAGTGCAGTTATGAATGAAACAAACTGACCTGCCGTCAACTGATTTCTTACGATAAAAAAGCTGCCCAAGCCTATGACAAGTGCTATTCCGACAGATACTATAATATGCATCAAGGGTGATAACCATCCGACATGCTGAGTTATTTTCATTTTTAAACCAAATACAACATTTATAAGTTTTTTAAACTGATTTTGTTTTAATTCATAAAGATTATAACCTGAAATTACCTTGTTCCCTGCAAATGCTTCGTTATAGGTTGTTAAAACCTTTGCATTTTCGCCTTCGGATCTGTTATATACATCTTTAATTTTAGATTTGATTTTTAAAAGTGGAACCATTGCACAAGAAAGTACAAAAACAGCTATAATTGCAAGCTGCCAAGAGTTATAAAACAAAACGCCTATCAGCGAAACAGATGAAAAGAATCTTGAAATAATGGTTTTAAGATTCGTAAGCAATCCGGCGCAAGACTTTTCTGCATCGTTGTTATATGCTTTTAAGATTTTCCCTGATGTCATTTTTTCAAAAAATCCCGGAGCCTGACGCATAAGTTTTGTGTAAAGCGAAATTTTTAGATCGTTTGTAACCTTACCACCTACCCATTCGTTCATATATGTCGCAAGATAATTTAAACCGCCCTGAAACGATGTGAATACGACAATTAAGATTGGCAGATACCAAGTTGATTGCATCTGCTTTTCCATCATAACGATGTCCATATAAGGTTTTAGAGCAAGTGCAATAACCGCATCAAGTGCACCTATCGGAATTGCAAGCCCCAAAGCAAGAAAGGTCCGTTTTAAATATGGCTTAAAATATGGCAAAATAACAGATAATGAATGATAATTTTCATTATTTCCGTATTTTTCATTAAGCTTGTTTGTTATTTTTTCAAATAGTTTTGCCATATTAACCGAATTTCTTTTTCAAAAAGTCCGCGCAGGGTTTTTCTGCGATATGATATGTAACATAACCGGATATGATTATCGCAAAGATTACAATAGCTATTGTACTATAAGGATGAATTTTTACAAATTCGGGGTGTGTTTTCCACAATGTGTTGAGCAGAATTTTTCCCGTAACCGAATGTATAACATAAATTGAATACTGATATTTGCCGAGTTTTACCCAGATGTCTTTGTTTGTAATCTTTGAAATTATCCCTTTTTCAAAGACAAATAACCCTAAAAGCAGAGCAAATGCAATTACAAAGATTATGCAGTTCAGTTGTTTATGAGGAGTTACAAGCCACCATACCATAAAACAGAGCAAAGAAAATTCCGCAAGATTTACCGCGATATTTCCGATAAAAGTGAATATTTTTTTTCTGATTTGGTCAACATAATTTTTGTAAAAATACCCCACAAATGTTCCGACTCCGATCCCTCCGACTGCTCTTAAAAAACCTACGTTAAATATGTATGAGTAATTTTTGTGCGGGGTTGAAAAACTCCCGTGTTGAAAGTATTCCAAAATCCCGTAGGCTGTGAGCGGAGCAAGTATTAATAAGGCAGATTTGATTTTCTTTGACGAAATTTTTGTTATAAGAAAATAAATTAGAAGTCCAGCAAACAGTGCGGAAGTGAACCACAGTGTCGGGGTTGTGCCGTGAGCAAAGCAAATACCGAAGTTATTTAACAAAAGCACAACCAATATATCATCCCAAAACCGAAGTTTTATTGCGTGCCAGAATGATGCAATTATGCAGATTATCACAGCAAATAAAATTGTCGGGGATAAACGCATATATTTCCGTTTTATAAAATCAATGATACTTTGATTCCTCAATGTGAATATCAACAAGAAACCTGCGATTATGAAAAATCCCTCAACTGAATTGTTTCCCTGAATAAAGGTCTTGTGAAAGAAATCAAGTTCGCTAATTTGCGGGAAATTAACAAGCAAAGACCAACTACCGTAAGCAGTTGTATGTATAAGAACAATAACTGAGATTAAAAACACTCTCAAAAATTCAATATTCTTCAGTTTATTCATTTTCTTCCGTTATTGATTTTACTGTACGTTCAAACATATCAGACAAATCAGTTTTTGCACTCCAGCCCAGTTTTTCAAGTTTTTCGGAGTTCAGGCAAATCTGCATTGTCGGGTTAAAACCTCTGTTTTTATCATCAATTTCAAAAACGACTTTTGTGTTCTCGTTTTCAAGCGATCTTGCCATATCGGCGATTGATATGTATGTGTTTTTATTTGCAACGTTATAGGCGTTATTATTTTCTCCTTTGGTTAAGACAGTGAAAATTCCCCTGACCGCATCTGAGGTATAGCAGTAATTTCTTTTGGTTTCGCCTTTTGTGTGCAGAATGATATTTCCCCTATTTATAATACTCTTTGCAAATTGTGCAAAAACTCTGTTGTCGTTTTTATCAACTCCCGCACCGAAAGTCTGTGAAAGACGGGCAATTTTTACGGGCACATTATATTCGCTTCCGTAAGATATGCAAAGGGTTTCAGTCATTCGTTTACCTTGCGAATAACTGCTTCTCGGGCTTAAAATATCAATATAGCCGTAATCTGTTTCTGTCGTGTTTTCTTTTGGCGGTATTCCGTATACCTCTAATGAGGAAAGATAAACCATCCCTTTTAAATCTTTTTGGGTTCGTGCAAATTCAAGAACATTTTTTGTACCGTTTATTGCCGTAAGAATCGTTTCAACAGGCTTGTTTACAAAATCGGATGAGGATGTCACGCTTGCCCCGTGAATTATATAATCCACATTTTGTTCAAATTTTATCGGCTCATTGATATCCTGAATGATAAATTGCAGATTTTTGTCATACCCGAAAATTTCCATTCCTTTTTGCTTATTGCGGATAAGTGCAACAACTTTTGTGTTAAAGCCTGAATTTAGCAGACTTTTTACACACAATTTACCGATTAAACCTGTTGCGCCCGTCACAAGAACGGTTTTCCCCTCAAAAACCGACATTTCAAAATCTTTTATAATATTATTAATATCATCATCAAAAACCGTCATACTATTCCTTTCCGTCAATACCGAGTGCTTCAAGGTCTTCTTTATATCTGATTAAGGCTCTTAAAATATACAAATCTTCGATGGTTGTAATTTTTATATTCCCTCTGTTGCCTTTAATCATATATGTTTCTTTACCCAAAGTCTTGTATAATGTGCAGGAATCAACGATATCGGTGTAATTCGGGTTGGTTTTTCTTGTTGTTTCGTGCGCTTCTACTATTTCACCAAGACGGAAACTCTGCGGTGCCTGCGCGCTGTAGGTGTGTTTCCTGTACGGAACGTGTTTAGGGTTAACCCCGTTTTCGCTTATCAAAATCGTTTCAAAGCATGAGGTTGAAGTTATTGCATTACCGTTTTTTACTGCACATTCAATATTTTGGGTTATAACTTCGGGGGTAATATTCGGACGGACACCATCGTGAATTAAAACTATCGAATCGTCAGGATTTTCATCTTGCGCAAGTTTCAGCGCATTATAAATCGAATCCTGTCCTGTTGCTCCACCGTTTATAATTCCTGCGGTTTTTGTTATGTAATAGTGTTTTACAAGTTCGTTCATATAATCGTAATAATCAGGATGAATGGCGATATAAATTTTATCAATCTGCGGATGCTCCTGAAAAAGTTCAAGCGTGTGAATTATAATCGGCTTGTTATGAATTTTTAAAAACTGCTTGGGTGTGGCATCCTGACCGCTTTTGAGCCTTTGCCCCGTTCCGCCTGCAAAAATAATTGCTATGTTCATATTATTTCCTCATTATTTCTTCTATCAAATCTGCTGTTCTTTCAGATGCATGTCCGTCTTCGGTGCATCCTTTTTCTTTTATAAATTTTTCAACTTCATTCAGGTATTTTTCATTGTCGAAATTTTCAATATTTTTAATGAGTGTTTCATTATCCGACGAAATCGGGAAAGGTGTTGTTTCAAGCGGATAGTAGAACCCTCTGTCCGTGTTGAATTTCTCAATATCCGTTGCAAAAATAAACGCCGGATTTTTGCCCATCATAAAATCAAAAATACAACTTGAATAATCTGAAATTGCACAGTCCGCACTCACCAAAAGTTCCTGAATATCGGGATAAAAAGTCCCGTCAATGACATTTTTGTTATCCACAGGGATAATTTCAGAATCGTATTTTTTTGCTCTGGGGTGAAGTCTTGAAATGCAAACCCACTGCGAACCGAATTTTTGTTCAAGTGCTTTTAACACCCTTTCATAATCAAGTTTGTAGCACTCTATATCCCCGTCATCACGGAATGATGGCACATATAATAAAACTTTTTTATCTTTCGGGATTTCGAAAAAATCGCAAACTTTATTTCTGATTTCGGTTGAATCTTTGAAAAATATGTCATTTCTCGGATGCCCAAATTGTTTTATCTCGTTGTTAAACCATAGTGCACGTCTGAAAATTTCGTTTTCAAAGTCGCTGTCAGTCAGCAAATAGTCCCACATCGAAGAATCGAACTGCGCACGCTCAACCCATTCCTGTTTAAATTCGTTTGTGAAAGCATCAACATCGGCATCAAGTTTTTTTATTCCCAAAGAACCGTGCCATGTCTGGATAAAATACTGTCCCTCTTTTTTTCTCAATCCTTTTTTTATAAAGTAATTTTTTCTTTGGTTATCTATCCAGAGTTTTGCGCTTGCAAGTTCTTTCAAAGCCTGTTTTGTTCCGTACCCCACAAGTCTTATTTCGTTAGGGAAATATCCTTTTTGGAGTTCATTTTTAACGCTTTTTACAAGCCAGACAATATCGTAATTTTTGTTTCGTTTCAAAAGTTCTTCGGTTATATATTTGGGGTTGCACCCGTAACTTCCGCCGTTAAAGTTATCAATGACGATTTTGTTGTTTTCAACGGGCAGTTCGGCACAAAACTCTCTGTAATATTTTGAACGGTCAATTCTGATAGGAATTCCAAGAAACATAATCAGTTTATCTGTCCCAGAATTTGTTAATGAAAATATGTATTCTATCGGACGAAGTTTAGGCATTTTTGTCCTCCGAAATCAATTTTTTCATTTCCGCAATTTCATCTGCGCTAAATTGGCTCTCATCTGTGTGGTGAGGACAGATGCTTTTGGGGAATTTCATATACTTTCCGTAAATGTTTCTGAGCATAAAATCGGTATCTGAGGGACAATTAAACATACATCCCTCAAACTCGATTTTTTTAAGCGGGAAAATCTGGGCATAATCGTAAATCCAGTTGCTCCAGCGGTGCGGGAAATCAAGCCCCCAATGAATTGACGGCTTTAATCTTTCATCCACCTCAATTTTTTCGTTTATAACATCAAGTGTCAGATGTTTGATTTTATCCATAAGTTCATCGGTGTCTTTTATCCTGAACGGGCTCAGACTGAGTGCTTTTCTTATTGCGCGGACTTTTTTATTAAGGCGTTTTTTGTCTTTTCCTCTTGCTCTTGTATAGTAAAAATCATGCGGGAAAATATCCACAAAAAGTTGTTTAATCTTGCGGTGGCGGATTTTTAATATACAGGTCGCAGGCGCATTTTCATCACGCCACAGTTCGCAGTACAAATCGGGGTTTGTTGTGCAAGCATTAAAAATTGACGGGAATTTATCATAATCATCCCTCATCATATCGACATCGGCATCATCATCCCACGGAATAAAACCTTTATGTCTTTGTGCGCCGAGTAAAGTGCCTCCGCTTAACCAGTAGCGTAGATTATGAGAAGTGCATATTCTGTCAAATTCTTTTAAAATTACAAGCAAAGCACTTTGATAATCCCTCAAAAATCCCGTTGCCGGAGGAATTTTGGTTATATCTTTGTATTTTTTATAATTTATTTTAACCCGTTTTTTGTTATCAGGTTTTAAAATGCGTAGTCTAAAACCGCAAAAACGTACCAGTTTGTGGCTGTAATCCGCATCCGTTACTGAAAAAATGTTTTTGAGTATTTTTTTTATGATATTTTCTTTTTTTTCTTCCATATATCCCGCTCGAAAATATTATTTTCTTTCGAGTTCGAAAATTCTGAATTCACCCGGTTCAAGTTTCTCAAAGTGAATATTATCGGAATTTTCGTATTCTTCTTTTTCGTAATCTTTTTCTTTCAGGACAAATTCGTATTTTAGGTCGTAATCGCCGGGAATTGCAATATTTTTGTCAAAAATTGCATATCCTTCAACCACCTCTCTGTAATTTTCCCCTGTCGGTGCAGTTTTTACAACTTTTTCGGTCGGATATTTGTAATTTGAAACAACAAGATATGCCGTATTTAAAGGTTCTCTTGTAATCATCCACGCACAGTATCCGTCTTCGTCTTCAATGATAATCTGTGCTTCACCACCCGAAATCACCGTATTATTTTTTACAAGTCTGTCTATGGCATCAAATTTTGTATAAAAATCGTCATTATCGCTTCTGCTCATTGCGACTTCTTCGCCTATAGTGTATTCAAGCCCCCCTTGAGTAAAACTTTCATCACCGTCAGCGTACATAACAGGTCTTTGTGCGTATTTACCGCCGGGGAGAAGTTTGTATTTTGCCCATTTATACAACGCCCCTTTTTCGCCTAACTGTGCAGGATACTGATCAATTACATGAAATTCGCCGTCTTGATTATTGTATGTTTTCAATATTGACAGCATACTCCCGCTTTTGAATTTTGAATTGTAATTTACAAGATTTTGATTATCTTCAACGATTGTTTCAGGTGTTTTGTCGAACTGCGAAATTATATCGTTGCCCCAAAGGACATCAAAATTCATATCCTGATGGTATTCTTTATAATAATTATCCCAAAGCATGTATTCTGCCAGCGTAGCAAAATACGGGATTTTTTTCTTCATTGTTGTATTGAGTTTATTAAGTACATATTTCGGAGCTCTATAACTAATCGGACGACCGTTTTGTTCCGATACTTCATCTACAATATGGTCAATATGATCGACTCTGAATCCGTCAAAATTGTAATCTTTTTGTAAATTTTCCAAACTCTTTATAAATAAATCAATTACCCCTTCGTTGTATTTACCGTTTTCAAGGTTTACAAAATAATATGGCGTCTGGCAATCAAGATTTGCAAGCGGAGTGACATCATCCCCTTTAAAATCAAAGTGCTTAAACATCGGATACCCACCGCATTCGCTCATTGAATCAAACACGGGAACTCCCGCAGAACACCACGCACCCCCGGGAGCAGGCCATAAACCCTCATTTATAAGCAGTTGAATAACCTCAATCTGTTTAGTTATATCTTTTTCTTCAAGTTTATTTTTGTCCCCTTTAAATTCGTGAACTTTTGCGACCAAATCTCTTACACGCTTGTGAATTTTATTCTGATAACTTCTTTCAAGCATTGAATTTGAAAGATTCTTTTTGTGTTCAATCATTATTGATTCAAAGTTATCATAAAGTTCCTGATAAGCGGGACTTAAATCCCCGCTGTTGCCTTTAAGCCTTTGAAGATATACATCTTTTGTAATTTTTATATCATCTTCATCGTGATCTTTTGAAAGAAATTCCGCAACTTCATTGACTTTTGTTTCAAGTTGCTTTTGAAGCTCGGTTATGTCATACCAGCGTGCAACCTGCGGATTAGCAAGTACAAATTTGGAAAATCTGCCTGTTTGGGGAAGAATATCGTATATAACGGGATGCCCTGCGAGCTGTGCCATTGTAATAAATGTCTGCAACTGCTCTTTAACGTTCATTCCCGTAATTTCTTCAATATATTCATCATTGAGTTTTGGACTCACCTCACTGCTTTTTGGTAGATACGCACAGCCAAATTCTCTGGGGTGGAACGGGATTAGATAAATGGTTGTTCCGTAAATGTGATTATCTAAATTCCCGCTTGGCAGAATGAGTAATTGTTTTAACCAGTCAAAGAATTTCCCCGTTTCTTTTGAATGATTTCCGTTACCCAAAGCGGCAAGATTAATGAGTTTTATGTCGTGCCCCTCTTTTTTGAACCAATCGGAATTTTTTTCGTGGTTTCTTGCAAGAACACTGATTTGACTATTTTTAAAGGAGAATTTTCCGTCTTTAAAAACTTTATTTTTTATCCATTTTTGTTCAAGTGCGTATAAAACTTCTTCATTTGTGAGTTCTTCCTGGGCTTTTTTATATGAATAAGTCAGATATCCGTATTTTTGAATGTGCATTTCAAGATATTTTTTGCGGATTTCAGGTATAGTATCAAATGGGTATGCTTTTTTCAAAATTTCGTAAATTCTGTTTAATTTTGCATCTGATGTATTTCGGCTCTCTTTCTTTGTGAATAAAAAATCTAACATAAATTTCTCCCTATAAACATACAAAAATTATATCATATCAATATATGGCGATAAGTTGATATGTGAGGTTGTTACAAAAATTATCAAAACATTTTCATATAAATAATATTATCGTAATATCTCGATTAGATATTTAGGAGTGGTCTTTTTATAACAATAAAAAAGATAAATAAACAATAAGTCGGAAATATACTCATACTTCAGATAATATTGTTTATGTTATGATAGAGTTATGAACAGAAAAGATTTTATAAATGCTAGAAGAATTGTAATCAAACTTGGTACAAATATTTTAAGAAACGATGAGGGCTTCATTTCCCTGCCGAGAGTTTACACATTTATTGAGGATATCGCAAACCTTGTAAAATCGGGCAAGGAAGTTATTATTGTTACTTCAGGTGCTGTCGGAATGGGCAAAAAACGGCTGAATTTGCCCGATACAAAAGGAATTGCTCTTAAACAAGCCTGTGCTGCTATTGGTCAGTGCAAATTGATGTCGGTTTACGAAAACGGTTTTGACACCTATGGTTTAACGGCTGCTCAAATTCTTTTAACTGAGGACGATTTTTCGATAAGAGAGAGATATTTGAGTTTGAGAACAACTTTTAATAAACTCCTTGAACTTGGTGCTATTCCGATTGTCAATCAAAATGATACGGTTTCAACAATTGAACTCATTACAAGAGCGCCGGAAGTTGATATGAAAGTTAATTTTTCGGATAACGACAAACTGTCTGCGCTTGTTGCAAGCGAACTTGATGCGGATTTACTTATAATTTTGTCTGATGTAAACGGACTTTATGATTCAAACCCGAAAAACAATCCGAATGCGAAGTTAATAAATGAAATCGCAGAAGTAAATGATGAAATTATTGCATTGGCATCAGGCGTATCTGACGGCGGCAGGGGTGGTATGGAATCTAAACTTTTATCAGCAAGAATGGTGACAAGATTTGGTGGCAAGGTCTTAATCGCGAATGGGAAAGAACCGTTTATTATTAAAAAGATATTTAATGGGGAAGATTTCGGGACTATGTTTTTACCTTCCGCTCAAAATCTTTCGGATAAAAAACGCTGGATAGGCTACGCAACAAATATTATCGGCAAAATAATCGTTAATGACGGGGCGAAAAACGCACTTATCCAAGACGAAAAAAGTCTTTTACCTATTGGAGTAGTAGAGGTTAAAAACAATTTTAAGAAAGGCGATGTTATTTCTATTCTTGATCAGCAAGGTAATGAGTTTGCAAGAGGAATAGTAAATTATGATTCTGATGCCTGCCGTAAGGTTATCGGATGCCACTCTGATAGTATCGTTGAAATTCTCGGCTTCAAAAACTACGACGCAATAATTACAAGAGATAATATTACAATTTTGTAAGAGGATAAGATGGATTTTATTCAAATCGCAAAAAACGCCAAAGAAGCATCATTAAAAATTGCAGGGACAAATGTTGAAATCAAAAACAGTGCTCTGCTTTCTGTTGCGGATGCTTTTGAAACTCATAAAAGCGAAATTTTTGATGCAAATAAAATTGATTTGGATAACGCACAAATTTTTGTTGAACAGGGAAAACTTGCAAAATCGATTTTTAACCGCTTAAAACTTGATGAAAACAAGATGCGTGATATGATTCAGGGAGTTCGTGATATTGCAAAACTTGATGATCCTGTCGGCAAAATTTTATTAAAACGTGAACTTGATACAGATTTGGTTTTGGAAAAAGTTTCATGTCCCATCGGAGTTTTGGGGATAATTTTTGAGGCAAGACCGGATGTAATTTCCCAAATCAGCGCGCTTGCAATAAAATCATCAAATGCGGTTATCCTTAAAGGCGGAAAAGAATCGGTTGAAACGAATAAAAAAATAATGGAAATAATGAATAACGCTCTATGGCATGTCGATGGGTTCCCGCAGAATATTATTCAGCAGGTTTTCAGTCATGATGATATTTCGCAAATGCTCAAATGCGATGAATATATAAACCTCATTATCCCAAGAGGCGGAAATAAACTTGTTAAATATATAAAAGAAAACACAAATATTCCTGTTTTGGGTCACGCAAGCGGAATTTGTCATATTTTTGTCGATAAAAGTGCGGATATTGATGATGCGGTAAAAATTACGGTTGATGCCAAAACGCAGTATCCGAGTGCCTGCAACGCGGTTGAAACACTTTTGATACATAATGATTTTGATAAAAAAGACGAACTTTTAGCAGCTTTACAATTGGAAGAAATTAAACTTGAAATGGCTCCTGAAAGTTGGGACACCGAATACGGCGACAAAATTCTTTCGGTGAAAATGGTTGAAGATATTATTGAGGCGATTAAACATATAAATACTTATGGCTCAGGGCATACGGACTGCATAATTACAAACGATTTGAATAACGCAGAAAAATTTATGAATGAGGTCGATAGCGCAGGAGTTTATCACAATGTTTCAACCCGTTTTGCAGACGGTTTTCGCTACGGGTTCGGGGCAGAGGTCGGAATTTCAACAAACAAAACCCACGCAAGAGGGCCTGTCGGGCTTGAGGGCTTGACCATTTACAAATACAAATTACATGGCAAAGGTCAAATTGTTGACGATTACGCTAAAGGCTTAAAACAGTTCCATCACAAAGATATTTAACTTATTACCGTTGAAAATATTTTATAGTACATAAACAGTGCAACCGAAATAAGTAAAACACCGCATATTTTCATTATTATTTCAGAAATCTGATAGAACTTTTCACCCGAAGATTTGAGTTTTGAGGTCAGCACCCCTGCAAGTATAAAAATGATACCCTGACCAAGAGAGAATAAAAAGAGCATCAATATTGACTGACCGATATTTGCGCCGACTGATGCAAATACCATTATACTTGCCAAAATCGGAGTTGAACAAGGTGTTCCGATTAGTGCAAAAACCGCACCCAATAAAACGGGGTACAAAAAGTCGCTATTAAACTTGTTTTGCGGAATTTCTTTTATCAGAACAGGCAACTGAATATCAAGCAAACCGACAATATTTAAACCCATAATTAAAATTACAGACGATGCAAAAAGTGCAAAATAGGGATTACCAACGAAAATTTTGCCTGTCAATGCGCAGATTAAACCGATAGCAGAAAAAACAATACTAGCTCCAAGTACAAAAAATATCATCTGCACAAAGGTTTTTGACGGTTTGTCTTCTCCGTATCCGCCAACATACCCCACAATTAAAGGAAGCATTGAAAGTGAACACGGTGAAACTGATGCTATTATCCCTCCCAAAAACGAAGCTAAAAACATCACATATATACTTGATGGATTTTGAAATATTACGAGTAATTCTTCCATTATTTCAGTTTTTCTATAACCTCAACGTATTCTTCTTTCTGCGCCGCGCCCTCAAATCTTTTGCACTCTTTGCCGTTTGAATCAAGCATTACAACAGTCGGAACAAGTGTTATATTGTATTTTTTGATGAGTTTGTTATTCATATCTTTTCTTGAATCGACAACAATAGCAGTGTAAGAAACTTTGTCTTTGTATTTCGGCAAAATTTCGTTAAAGATTTTTTCAACCTCTTTACATTCAAGACACATAGAAGATGAAAATTTGATAATCTGCGGAAGATTTGTATCCGCAATCGCTGTTGAATCTTTGTTCCACGTCAATACCCAAAATGCAAACAGGGGTAAAATTATTATTGCCAAAATTGTTATAATTGTTTTTTTAGTCATGTCCTTTTCCTCTTTTCTTTTAAATTACACCATATTATTTTATTTTGGCATAATTTTTACAATAAGACATTCGGGCGGTTAATTATTCGCCGAGCAAAATATTGTCGATTAGTCTTACTCCTCCGACCCTGCATGCGATAAATACTCTTGTATTGTTATCGGCAATCTTAACTTCTTCCAAATCTTCCTGATTTAAAAATTCAAGATATTCAAGTTCATGATGCTCATTTAGAAAATCGTAAGCAGTTTCTTTAAGGGCTTCGACATTGGTAATGCCCTTTTTGTAGCAAGATTTAATATTATTTAAAATTTTAAAAAGCGCAAGAGCCTCTTTTTTATCCTCATCAGACAAATATTTGTTTCTTGAACTCAGTGCAAGCCCCGACTCTTCCCTTACTATCGGACACGGCACAATTTCAACGGGAATGTTTAAATCCTTCACCATTTTTTTGATAATAATAAGCTGTTGAGCATCTTTTTGCCCGAAAAATGCAAAATCAGGCTCAACTATATTAAACAATTTGTTAACAACGGTGCAAACCCCGTCAAAATGCCCTACTCTTGATTTTCCGCAAAGTTTGTTTACATAGAAAAACGGCGGAATAACATAGGTTAAAAAATCATTCGTTCGCATTTGCCCTTCGCCGTACATTTCATTCGGACTTGGTGCAAAAACAACCGAAACACCTGCATCATCGCACATTTTTGTATCAGCTTCAAGTGTTCTGGGGTATTTATCCAAATCTTCCCCCGGACAGAACTGAATAGGGTTTACAAAAACAGAAACTACAACCCTATCGCATTTTTCAATCGCTTTTTTAATAAGGCTCAAATGACCGTCGTGCAACGCCCCCATTGTCGGCACAAGACCCACAACAAGCCCCTGTTTTTTCCAATCTCTAACTTGCTCTTTTACTTCTTTTATCGTATGTAATAACATTAGTAAACCTCGTTTTCGTTAGGATAAGTACCGTTTTTAATATCTTTAATATACTTTTGTGCGCAATCGGTTATAAGTGTTTTCATATCCCCGTATCGGCGTGCAAATTTTGGAGTAAAATCGTCAAACTTGCCGAATAAATCATCACAAACCATCACAAATCCGTCACAATATCTTCCCGCCCCGCACGAAATTGTCGGAACATCAACGCTTTCTGTTATAGTTTTTGCGACATCTTCAGGCACCATCTCCAAAACTATTGAAAATACCCCTGCTTTTTCAAGTTTTTTTGCCTGTTTTAAAAGTTCATCCGCCGCTTCTTTTGTTTTTCCCTGAATAATGTGTCCGCCGATTACATTTTGGCTTTGCGGGGTGAAACCTATATGCCCCATAACGGGAACCCCCATACCAACCGTACGTTTGATAAGTTCTTCGATATAGTCGTTGCAACCTTCAAGTTTAACGGCATTTGCTCCGTTTTTAACCATATTGCCGATATTTGTTAAGGCTGACGGAATATCAATGGTATAACTCATAAAAGGCATATCAGTCACGACCATTGCATTTTGCACCCCTTTTGCAACCGCACGGGTAAAAATTGTCATCTCATCAACACCGACATAATTTGTATTTTCATACCCTAATGCCGTCATTGCAAGACTGTCACCGATTAAAATAACATCAATTCCCGCATTATCAAGATATTTTGCGGTAGAAAAATCGTAAGCGGTGAGTATTGAAAACTTCTCACCGTTGTCCTTAAATTTTTTCAGCGTTCTTACGGTGACTTTACACATTTTTCTGCTCTTTTCTGAACCAATAATAAACTGCTCTTGCAACTTTTCTTGCGCTGTGTCTTATCAAACCGTTTTTAGACGGTTCAACAATATTTCTTGCACAAATATCCACTCCCAGTTTTTTAATTTCGGCACTGTCAAGTTTAACAGGGAACTGTCCTTCTTCACGGTATTTTTCATACGGGAGTTCGGGGAAATTGTCATTGACAAGAACTGCATCAACAAGATGCTCAACATCTGCGTGTCTGATAAGAGCTTTCAAATGGTCGCTTGCACTGTAGCCGTCAGTTTCTCCTGGTTGAGTCATAATATTGCAGACATAAATTTTCTTTGCTTTTGATTTTGAAATAGCCTGCGAAATTTCTTTTATAAGCAAATTCGGAATAACGCTTGTGTAAAGGCTTCCGGGGCCTAAAATGATAAGTTCGGCATCTGATATTGCATTTAGAGCTTCAGGCAGTGCTTTGCAATCGGCAGGTTCGCTAAACAATCGTTTTATGTGTCCTTTTGCTTCCGGAATCATTGATTCTCCATGAACAATTCTGCCGTCTTCCATTTCTGCCGCAAGTTTCATATCATCCAAAGTTGCAGGCAAAACCTGACCTCTTAATGAAATGACATTTGCACTTGCTTTAACGGCAGATGCCATATCTCCCGTAATTTCGCACATAGCCGTTAAAAACAGATTCCCGAAACTGTGGCCTTCCAAACCGTCACCGTTATCAAAACGAAATTTAAAAAGTTTTGTCACCAAATCTTCATCATCAGCCAAAGCAGTCATACAGTGACGAATATCGCCGGGAGGTAATATTCCCATAGACTCTCTCAAACGCCCTGAACTACCGCCGTCATCACCCACGCTTACTATTGCCGTTATGTTATTTGTAATATTTTTTATCCCGCTCAACAGCATTGATAACCCTGTACCGCCCCCAACTGCAACGATTCTCGGGCCTCTGCTTAATTTTCTTTTGCGATATAAGTTTTCTAATAAAACATCACTGTCTTTGTTATCGGGCAAATCAAGAATCGACAAATTCGTCATTCTCCAACCTTTAAAGAAAAATGCCGCACCTATCATAACAATACTAAAAGCAAGCCATTCGGTTGATATTGTGTTTGCAATTTTACTTATAAATTGCATTGTATAAAATATCGGGCGAATATCAAACAAAATCAGAATACCTAGAGTCATTAAAAGAGTACCGATAAAAATCAGTGCAAACCACCTTTTTACCCGTAACCCCGGCAGTAACCATCCTATTTGTCTTGGCATTTTAATCTTTTTCATAATATCCCTGTTATTCTACCCAGCCTGATTTAATGGCATTTTTATAATTGAAAGGTAACGGTGTTACGATTTCATTTGCGGCAATAATCAGTTCTTTTGCGTTTGACAGTTTGTTTGAAAAATGAATTGTATCCGCTTCAATCTGCGTTTTCCCCCCAACATTATTTGTAACTCGAGAGTTGTGCAGTAAATCTTTCAGTCTTGAAACGGAAATATCTGTGTTTTCCAAATCTTTCGCATTAAATATTATATTACCCTGTTCGTCATAAATTTTTTCAAGATGAACTTCGTGAGCAATCTGAATATTTTCTTCTTCTCCGATTTGAGCAAGATTCTGTCCTGCAGCACCGTAATATACAAGCCACTGTGAGCATTTTTTAATCGCTCTTGCAATAGTTCTTGAAACCTCAATATCTTCCATCGCTCTGCGATACATCGCACCATGCGGTCTTACATGTTCAATTTCCATGTGATAAGCCTTTGCAAAAGTCATTAACGCGCCGACCTGATACATAACAAGTGCTTCAAGTTCATCTTCTTCCAAATCCATTGGGCGATAACCAAAGCCCTGAATGTCATCGTACCCGATATGAGCACCGATTACGACATTTTTCTCTTTTGCTTCAAGTAAAGCTTCTTTTATAGCAGACGGATCACCCGCGTGAAATCCGCACGCAATATTAACGGAACTGACATAATCAAGAAGATTATATTCCGAACTGTTTTTGTAAATACCGAAACTCTGCGCCAAATCGCAGTTAAAATCGATATTCTTTATCCTTCTTTTTTCAATAACATTTTGCATAAAAAACATCCCTTCTAATCAATTATACTATTAAAAAAATAATATAGGGATATTTTACAAAATATTAATTAAAAAGCCCGATTACTATGCGTTGTAGTGTAATGCCTGTGAATGGTATGCTTCCATCAATGAACTTCTTAAAAGGTCTTCGTTCATATCTGATTTACCATAGGCAATTCTTTTTGCTTCCAAATCAGCCTGCTGATTTGAGGTAATCTTTATCATCCCTGACAGTTTATTTCTGAAACTTCTATAAGCACTGCGTGCTTTTCTGTTAAGGGCTACCGCCTGATTAAGTGCGTTCTGCAAAAAACTTATTCTTGCCTCATTTGTTTCCTGCAAAGGATTAGTGGTCGTTTTTGCTTTCTTTTTGGCTTTCAGGCCTTCTTCAATAATGCTGTTAATTCCTGAAAAAGTGCGTTTAACAGGGTTTAAAGCACCTGATATTGCGCCTGATTTTGATGTAACTTTTGAAACACCCATAATAATCCCTTTATCCTTGTATATATAGATAAAGTATTTATTTACTTCAAAATTGCGTTATTTTTACAAATGTTTACATTAATAGATAAGCATAAAAGACTTCAATGCCCTGCCTGCGCCGTCACCTTTTAAAGAAATAACTTCAAGTTTCTTTTTATAATTCATTGAGGTTGAGCTTCCCCCGTCGAAACCCATTGCTCTGTCAAGTTTTAACACTCTGCACAAATCTCTGACCTGATACATATCCATCGGGTTTTCGTCGGTAATTATAAGAATATGACATTCGTCAGTTCCTTTCAGACCGATAATTGTTCTTGATGTTTTATGAAGAACCGATGCTGATTCCCTTATAACGTTACCATCATCATCTTTTACAATAAACCTTTCTTCTTCAAGTCTGAGTTCAGGATAAATTAGTGGTCCACCCTGAGCAGAAGTAACGATTGAACATTCAAAATCAACCCCTGCATTATGAGGTGCAATTTCATATTTGAACTTGTTCCCGCACTGCAAAACTCTGAATTCACTTCGGTTTAAAACTTTACTCATATTTTGTCTGAAAAACTGATTAGCCTGCAATGATTTATTAAAAATCGGATCGGCAGAAGTCATTCTGTCCGTCACTATATATGAAATTGTCTGGGAATTTTTCGGGTCAAAAAATCCGGCATTGACCGTTAATTTTGATTTTGCCTTAATATGTGCTTCCTTGTTTGTAATCAATTCCTCACTTGATATAAATTTTATTTTTTTCTTTACCTTTTCGCCTTTTAAAATTATATGATATATACCATTATCGTGAGTAATGGAAATATCTCCGGCAAAAGCCGGCAGAGCCAAAAAAATAGAAACCATCAGCGCAAATATTTTTAAAAATTTCATATTATAAATCCTTTAACTTATAGAACACATAAATTGCAAACATAAATGCAGCGGTAGGGAAAATAGCAGTGACATACGGAGACAAAATACCTTTTTCGGCAAGCATATCGAAAAACGGCAGCGTTATATAATAGATAAACACGCACCCTATACCGATTGTAAACCCTACAAGCCTTTGTTCCCTCGGTTTGCTAAAGCCCAATAAACAGCCCAGTATTGCGAGCAATACACCCACAAGCGGAGACAAAAATCTCTGCAAATACTTATTGAGCATATAATTGTATTCTTCATCAAGTTTTTCATGTTTCAGGAGTTTTAAGTATTTCCTTAATCGCGGGTTAGAAATATCTCTTTCTTTTATTGCAGAATAATTCATAAGAATAAAAGCATTCTGCGCCGATTCTTTATCAAGGATATTGAGTTTTTCTTTATGGTCTATTTCAACATAAATACCATCATTTGAAATCTGATAGGTTGAAATATCGTTAAGATGCCACGCATCATCTCCTGCATAGCCTTTTTTTGCCACATAAATATTTGTGAGTTGATGTACATCCTGATAAACCTTATTTGAAAAATCAAGGACAGTTATATTTTCCATATTTCTGCCTATTGCTCTTGCAACAACGACCGCAAGCAACGGATGCCCCGATTTATCTTTCTGGGTATATATGTACTGTGCGTGGACAACATCCCCTCTTATTGCCCTTAAACGGCTTTCAGCATAAGGGGTTCCTCTGTTTTCAAGAAAGAAACAAAAACTTGCAAAAAATAATGCAAATACAATAACAGGAACAACAATTCTTTGAAAAGACATACCTACCGCACGGAAAATTGTCATCTCGGAATCTTTACTCAGTTTGTCAAAAGTAAACAATGTACCTAAAAGCAAACCTACAGGAATAGCTTTATCCAAAATTTTAGGCAGTTCGCACACAAGCAATATAAGTGCGGTATGTACGTCATATTTGCCGTCAAGCGTATCTCTTATGGTATTTAAAAGAATTTCGGGTGCTATCCATACAATGGTAAACAAAAGCACAGCAGCAATAGTTGCACCTGCAACCTGCTTGAAAATATATTTGTCATAAACTGTTATTTTAGGGAACTTTATACTCATTACAGTTTGAAATCCTCACCTAAATAGTGCTTTTTGGCAACAGGATCAACAGCAACGTCTTTACTTCTTCCCTGAATTTTGATTTTACCGTCAAAAATAACGTATGCTCTGTCCGTAATTGACAGTGTTGCTTTCGGGTTGTGGTCTGTTATCAAAACACCCAAACCTTTATCAACCGATAATCTTCTTATGTTTTCCTTGATTTCACCGATGGCAATCGGGTCAATACCTGTAAACGGTTCATCCAAAAGAATAAAATCAGGACTTGCCGCCAGCGCTCTTGCAAGCTCGACACGCCGTCTTTCACCGCCCGACAGAGATATTGCAGCCTCTTTTCTTAATCTTGTCATTCCAAATTCATCTAATAATTCCTCAAGTTTTCTGCGTTTTTCATCTTCTGTTAATTTATCGTTCATCTCAAGAACAAGTTTTAAATTATCCTCAACCGATAGACTTCTAAAACTTGAAGCTTCCTGTGGCAGATATCCTATACCCATTCTTGAACGAATGTGCATAGGACAGGTTGTAATTTCTTCCCCATTCAGAAATACATGACCTTTATTAGGCTTTACCAAACCGACTATCATATAAAAAGTTGTGGTTTTACCGGCGCCGTTCGGGCCCAAAAGACCTACAACCTCTCCTTTATTAACTTCGAAAGTGACATCGTTAACTACACGTCTGTCACCATATATTTTTACAAGATTTTTCGCCTCTATTCTCATTTTATCCCCTTTGATTATTCTTATATTTTACAACCTAAATCGGATAATGCAAATAAAAAAAGAAAGTCTCATCAATTTTGATAAGACTTATAAATATACATTTACCCCACATGCATGTTAGCATGAGAAAAATTTATTGTCAACCCGTCTGACAAAAATATTGTTGACTTTTATTTTTTCTTCATTAAAACCATGCAAAACTACTATGAACGGATGATTTTTTTTTGATAACAATTAATAATCATGCAAAATTATCCGATAATGGGAGTAGAAGAAGTAGAGGCAGAAAATGAAAATTAACGCAGGAATTTTTTACAACAACAACGGGTTAACCAATTCAATTCGCGCTATGCACTTGCAGAGCGAACTGCTGGGGATTAGGAATGAAAATGTAGGCGGATTTGACAAAGTAGGGTATCAGAGGAAAGAACCCGTTGTATCTTCATTTACCGAATTTATGGGGGTAAATGCACTCTCTACAACCTTAGATGATAAAGTCGGGCGTATTTCGGTTTCCGATAACCCGCTTGATATTGCAATAGCAAATAAAGGATATTTTCAAGTTGATACCGGCAACGGCATAAAATTAACGCGTGACGGAAGATTTAAGATAGGAAGTGACGGTTCTTTGCTTTCTTTGGAAGATGCTCATGTTTTGTCGGATGCCGGTATACCGATTAAATTACCGTTCATTCCGCAGGATTTGCGCCATGTCAAAGTGGATATTAACGGTAAAATAAGCGTGTTTAACGAAGAAACACATGAATTTAAAAAAGTCGGCAAACTCGGTGTCGTTGATGCAAATGGGCTTGTGGTTATGGAACCGAATATCAAACAGGGTTACAACGAATATTCAAATGTTTCCTTGCAGGAAGAATTTATAAAAATGATGCCTATTATGAAGAATTTTGATGCTAACAGACAAATGTATATGCTTCAGAATTCCGTTTTGGGTAAAGCAATATCACAGTTAGGCTCGGCATCATAACAGGTCAGAGAGGTAAAAGATGTATAATTTTCAGGCAATAATTTCAAAAGGTACAAATAACGCACTCGTACAGTTCGAGCGTTTCGGTATGCTTGCGCATAACCTGTCAAACGTTGACACAAACGGGTACAAAAGACAATCGTTTGAACAGATACTGAAAGAAGACGGCTATCTGACAGGTGCAATCCGTAACGACTACAAACAGGGTTCGATAAGAGTAACCGAAAACCCTTATGATTTGGCGATTGACGGTCCGGGGTATATTCCTGTAACATCTCCGTCCGGTGAAGTTCAGTACACCCGTGACGGCGCATTCAGAACAGGCAAAGACGGCTATCTTATTACAAGTGACGGATGGCTTGTCGGCGACGGAATAAAAATTCCCGCAAATTGCCTGAAATTTGAAATCAAGAAAAACGGGGATGTTGTTTATTACAACTTCCACGGTGATGAAGCAAAGAAAATCGGGCACATTCCGCTTATCAGATTTGAAAATCCAGACGGAATGGAAAGAACCGATATGAACAGACTTGTTCCGACTGAAGATTCGGGACAGGCATACATGGTAAAAGACCATGACTGTTTTAAACAGGCTTGCTTAGAACGTGCAAATGTCAGCGTTTATCAGTCAGCAAACGAACTTTTAAGACTTAATGCCTCAATGCTTGCAAGTATGCAAATCTTAAAAGCGGCAGATCAGATGTACAACAAAGCAATTAATATAAGAGAATCGTAATAAATAAGAGGTAGAAAATGTATACACCACTTGACAGTATGGGTAGAGTTTCATTAATGATGGACTTAATCGCACAAAAACAGCGTGCGTTAGGTTCAAACATCGCAAACGTCGATACTCCGGGTTATATCAGACAGGACATTGATTTTAGCCAATATTTAAGCACAATGAATAGTCCGCTTGAAACAAGACTGTCGGAAAAACTCGGGCCTTCTGCAATCGCAACCCAAAGAGGGGAAGAACCGGTGAACAGCGCAAACGAACTGTTAAGAATACAGGAAAATGCCATCCTCTATTCAATGGCAACACGCAGAATGTCTAATATTATTACGGAAATGAAAACTGTAATTAACGTCGGTAAGTAATTAAGAAAGGTTTTAAAATGGGTATATTTGAATCAATTGATATTGGCGGAAACGCATTAAGAGTACACGGAAAAAGAATTGATATTCACGCAAAGAATATCGCAAACCTTGATACTCCGAATTATGTGAGAAAAATTCCTATTTTGAACGCAACAGACGATTTATCATTCCACGGGCTTTTAAACACTATGAAAGAAGATGTATTCGGGGTGGGTACTCTCCCTTATTTGCAAGGCGGGGTTAATTTCTCAGGGGTTGTTGAAGACCCGACACCCGGACAAAAAATCTACCAGCCGGGGCACCCTGATGCCGATGAAAACGGTTATATAAGGACATCAAACGTTAATGCTATGGTTGATATAGCAGATGCCTTGATGGCACAAAGAGCCTACGAAGCAAACCTTGCGCTTGTGAATGTAACAAAATCAATGGCACAAAAAGCCGTCGAAATCGGAAGATAATTTAAGAATTTTTCATTTTATTAATAACATTTGTTGTTGATTTACCCTCAACAAAGGTTATAAACTCAACTCTGGTATTATTTTTTTTCATAATGTCCGCTTCGGGGAGAGTTTCCATTGTGTAATCCGCACCCTTTGTATAGACATCCGGCTTGATTTGGTCAAGCAATTTGGCAGGAGATGCTTCATCGAATATTACAACATAATCGACACATGACAAAGCACATAAAAGTTCTGCTCTGTCGTTTTCATTGTTAATCGGGCGTCCTTCTCCTTTAATTCTTCTTACTGATTTGTCAGAATTTAAAAGTACAATAGAATAATCCGCAAATGATTTTGTTTTTTGCAAATATCTTACATGCCCTATATGCAAAATATCAAAGCAACCGTTTGTTGCGACTACGGTTTTACCGCTTTTGTGCAATTTTTCGACAAATTCTGCTATATGCTCTCTTTTTATTACCTGCCCCATAATTGTATCCTCTTTTGAAAATATTATAGCATAATTATTCGTAGAGTTTACTTATATCCAAAACAATCCTGTTTTCGGCAGGTGAAATATCGTAAATTGTTTTTGCGAAATCTTCTATGTAAGATTTATCTAATATTTTGTTTTTTTGCTTTTTACTGACTTTTTCAAATATTCCCTGTTTGTATAGTTCAATAAGTCTGTCCACCTGTTTTTGGCAATTTTTTCTTGTTTCGGGGTGTTTTCTGACCCAGTCGTCAAAATAAATATTTGTTTTTTGTCTGTTAATTTCCGAACCGGATAATCCGTAATTTGAAAGTTTATTCGGACCTCCGTTTTTCTTTGCGACAAGATGGTCAATGGAGCACATACCGCTTATCAAAAGGTTTGTACCAATTTTGTTATTGTTCTGGTCAGAAAATTTTACGATAAACGCTGAGACATTATCTTTTGATGTCGGAAGCCTGTAAGACGTGTCGGTAAACTCCTGCGCAAATTTTCTGTTTTTAAGTTTTCTTGTAATCTTTTTAAGTTCGTGAATAAACGATTTTCTTTCAAATGTCGCGAATGCCGGAAAACCGTGAACTTTTGCGCTGGTGTTATCTAACAGACGAATTATATCCTCATTATTTCTTAACGGAGAAACTTCAAATATTTTTCTAAATTCAGCAAGATTTGTGGAATTTCTTTTGAGAATTTCGGGGCGCATCTGAATTTCAAGTTTCTTTTTAATATTTCTGCCAAATGCTTTGTTCCCTTTGGGTTCATTGTGGAAAATTTTACCTGCAACGGAAATAAGTTTGTGCATCGCATGTATTTCGTGCGGATTATGTTTAGTCAGCATTTCATCCCCGATTCTGCGCAGTTTATATAAAAATTCTCTTTCACTGAACGGCAAAACAACAGGGTCATTTAACAGCCTTTTGTTGGTAATATTCATAAGTTCAGAAAATTCTTCATATAAATCTTTTGGCAAGTCGCAAGCAAGACGCATAATTTCTTCAAAAACGGGTTGTTGCGCCCTTAAAAGTTGTTTTTTATGCTGGGGGTAAATTTCTTTCAGCGTTTCAGATAGGGTCATTTGAGGATGTTTTTTTGATTGTTTTTTGAGAATTTGAAAAACCTCTTTGTTAATCGGCATCATAGTATCCTCATAATAAGATGCCATTTTAACTACTTTTTCTATCGACTGATTAAAAATACCGTTTGTCTGCATGTGTTCTAATACTTTCGGGTCTAAAAGCATCAGACCCGTGTACATATCAGGAACTCCATATGCGCTGAGTTTTTTGAGAATATCACCGCCGTTGCGGACTCCGCTGAAGGATACAACATCGCAGGTCAATTGAGGTCTGAGAGTTAAAGGTTCTGACACAACATAGGGTGAGCCCTCACTTTTTTTGACCATTTGAGTTCTCGTATTAAAAATTCCTAAATTTATACCCGTAATATTCACATGCATTTCAAAACACAAACAAAAATTATTTTGCGGAAAAATTTTTGTAACTATATACTATCTTACATTAACATGTCATTGCGAGCCCGTTAGGGCGAAGCAATCCAGTCATTTTTGATAATGACTATAAAAATGCTGGGTTGCTTCGTCGGCAATCCTTTGCCTCCTCGCAACGACAGACATATTTACTGTAAGATCGTATATAATTACCAAAATTTTAATTGCTATTAATTATTGCATCTGCACATACAAACCCTGTTGACCAGCAGTTTTGAAGATTAAATCCTCCGCAATATCCGTCAATATCAAGCACTTCCCCGCAGAAATAAAGTCCCCTATATTTTTTTGATTCCATTGTTTTTGGATTTATTTCATTAAGATCAACTCCTCCGCAAGTAACAACCTCGCCATCTGGGGCTTTATCTTTTATTGTTATCTCAAAATCTGTCAGATTTTTGTATATCAAATCACGCATTGAGCCGTTGATTTTGTAACATTCCAAATTGGGGTTTATTCCCGAATAATCAAGCAAATGGTTAGCAAAAGATTTCGGCACAAACTGCGATAAAAGATTTTTAATCTCTTTATGCGAATTATCATTCAGCAATTTTTGAAAATCAAAATCATCAAAAAATTTTAGATAAATTTTATACGGCATTTTTTCTCTTGCAAGAACAGATGATATTGTGTAAATCAACGGGCCTGACACCCCTTTGTGGGTAAACAGCAGGTCGCCGTCAAATTGGTTTTTGCCATTTTCTGCCTTTACATTTTTTATGCTTACCCCTGCAAGCTTAGAAAAATCTTCTTTTGTAACAAGTCCGACAAGCGATGGCTCAGGCGGAATAATATCCATATTAAACTCTTTTAACATCCCATACCCCGCATGTCCGCCTGTTGCAACTACAACATTATCAAAAAAATATTCGCTTTTGTTTGTCTTGATTTTATATTGCGGACTGATTTTTAAAACTTCTTCATTAACGAATTTGCATTTTAAGGATTTTAACAGTTTTTCTCTGACATCAGAGGATGAATTTGAAACGGGAAAAATTCTGCCGTCATTCTGAACATAAGTATCAACACCAAGCGATTTAAAGAAATTAAGTGTTTCATCCGTTGCGAATTTTGAAAAAACCGAATACAAAAATTTTTCGCCTCTTGGATAATTTTTGGCAAGCGATTTAAAGTCATAATCAGCATGTGCAAGATTACAACGCCCACCCCCTGTCGGCAAAAGGGTACGCAAAAATTTGCCTTTATCAAACAAAGTAACATCAATTCCTTTATCGGATAAAAATTTTGCGCAGATGCACCCCGCAGGGCCACCACCGACAACGGCAACCGTCTTGTTAGAAATCGAAGTCAACTCTTGTGCCATATAAAAAGACCATTTCGGGGTTTTCCAAATCTTCGTGCATCTGAACAATAGTCTTGTGCAAAACAGGATGCTCATAATCGGCATTGAGTTCAAGCATAGGAACAAGATTAAACGCTCTTAAATGAACGTATTTATGAGGGATAACAAGATTTTCTTCATTAATAATATCGTTGTTATAAAACAGAATATCAATATCGATTGTTCTATCCTCATAATCGTTGCCGTCTTTGTGCTCTCGTCCGAGTTTATGCTCTATACCCTGACAGACAGATAAAAGTTCTTTCGGGGAATACTTTGTTTTAATCTCAATGACCGCATTTACAAACCAAGTTTCTGTTTTCATGTTCCACGGTTCTGTTTCGTAAAACGCAGAACTTCGGACAATAGAAATTCCTTCGTCCATCCCCAAAAGACTTGCCGCCTGTTGAACATAGCCGATACGGTCTCCCTTATTTGAACCTAAACTCAAATACACTATTGCCATACCAGAATTTTATAGATTTTTATATAACATGTCAACATGTTCACTTTATTTGATGTATAATTCAAAATGTTATGACGATATATACTATCTTAATTATTTTATTAATATTGATACTCATTTCGGTCATTGATGTATTTTTCTTATACGGACTGGTTTCGACGGTTGTTTTCGTAATATGTTTACCGTTTTATTTTATTGTCCGAGTACTCAATAAAAAATTCTTGTACGGTTGGAAGGAAAAACTCGGATTTTTCAAAAGTCCTCAGCTTGGGGATAAAGTTATAATGTACCATGGGGTTTCGGTAGGGGAAGTAATTGCGCTTGAGAACCTTATAAAAAAGACCAAAGAAGTTTTTCCGCAATATAAAGTTGTTGTTACAACAGGAACTAAAACGGGACAGGAAATTGCACGAAAAAAATATGCAAATGTCGCTGATTTTATTACATATTTTCCGTTTGATATCACATACTGCGTAAATGTTTTTTTAAACAGAATAAAACCAAATGTAGTTTTAATTGCAGAGACAGAATTATGGCCTATTTTTTCATCTTCCTGCAAGCGCAAAGGCATATGTCTTTACTGCATAAACGGAAGAATGTCGGATTCAACATTTTCTATTTATCGAAAATTCCGATTTTTCTTTAAATTTGTTCTTCAAAAATATACCAAAATACTTACCCAAAGTGAAATTGATATGAACAAACTTTTAGCTATAGGTGCCCCCAAAGAAACAACTTCGGTAATGAAAAATCTTAAATTCGATATAAAACCATCTGATGAAACGGTTGATTTGGGGCAGGACGGATTTAGGGTGATAATCGCAGGAAGTACCCACAAAGGCGAAGATGAAATTATTATACCGATATTCAAAGATAAACACGAAAAATATCCCGACATAAAACTGCTTCTTGTTTCAAGACACACCCAGAGAATCCCCAATATTGTTGAACTCCTTGAAAAATCAGGTTTAAAATACGGTTTCCGTTCAAAAGGTGATACCTTTAAGGATTATGACGTAATTTTGCTTGATACCATGGGTGAACTTAGCAAAATGTATTCTATATGTCATTTTGCGTTTATCGGCGGAAGTTTTAACAAAACGGGCGGCCACAATCCGCTTGAAGCAACCGTTTATTCAAAACCTACAATTACAGGACCGAATATCCATAACTTCAGAGATATTTACTGGCTTTTGTCACGTTCAAATGCAGGCAAAATAGTTAAAAATCCGAAAGAACTGTCAGAATACATCGAAAAATTATTATCCGATAACGATTTCTATAATCAGGCATGCAAAGACTGCGCAACTATTTTTAACGACCAACAAGGCGCTTTGGATGTTGTTATCAACGAATTGAAAGAAATTTTATAACTCATTGGGCATAGCAATATTATCTTATTCCGATAATATTGTTTATGATAATATTTACCTATGCAAATATTATCGGGATTAAATATCGCAGAACTTGAAGAACTGACTTCAAAACTCGGGGCATCAAAGTTTCGCGCAAGGCAAATTCATAACTGGATTTATTTAAAATCTGTCAAAGAAATTGACGATATGACCGATTTGTCGGTGAAATTCAGGGAAGAATTAAAAAAAGTTGCCGCTGTTACAAATACAAAAATCAAAGTTAAACAGGTCAGTTCTGACGGAACGATTAAATATCTTTTGGAATACCCTGACGGGGAGTGTGTCGAAACTGTTTTAATGCGCTTTGATAACAGGGCAAATCTTACAGCATGCGTAAGCAGTCAGGTCGGTTGCGCCGTAAACTGTTCTTTCTGTGCGACAGGCAAAAGAGGGTTTATCAGAAATCTTGATTACAGAGAAATAATCGAGCAGGTTCTTACAATTCAGCGTGATACGGGGTTAAAAGTTACAAATATCGTCTTTATGGGTCAGGGTGAACCGCTTTTAAATCTTGATAATGTTCTCAAGGCGATGAAAATTTTTAACGAAGATTTTCAGGTCGGGGCAAGAAGATTAACCGTTTCAACATCAGGGATAATTCCGCAGATAAATAAACTTGCGCAACTTGATATGCAGTCTACACTTGCGCTTTCACTTCACGCATCAAACCACGAAATACGCGCAAAACTTATGCAGATAGAAAACAAATACCCGATGGATGAACTTCATAAGGCCTTGAAAAATTACACAGATAAGACAGGGCGTAGAATAACCATAGAATATCTGCTTATAAAAGATTTGAATGATACCGCGCAGAGTGCGAAAGAACTTGCACAGTATCTTAAAGATATTAAATGTAATATTAATTTAATCCCCTATAATCCGACAGAAAAAAACGATTATCAAAGACCTTCAAACAATTCTATTATGAAATTTAAGTATCTGATAGAACATTCGGGCAAAAAAGTAACGGTAAGGTTAGAACGCGGGGCTGATATTGATGCTGCCTGCGGGCAGTTGAGAGGAAAAATAAATTAAATCATACTTGCAAAATTTGCAAACAAAAGGCGGTATAAGGAAGTTACCGCCTATTAACCAGATTTACACTATGTAAGTGTTCAGAAAGGAACCTTTTTCATCTCCCGAATTTTTGGGTTTATTATTCGCCCAAATTAATTTGAGAAAATTGTACGATTTTGTTTTTTCCGCGTTTTTTAGCATTGTATAATGCGTGTTCTGCGTATCTTATAATGGTATTTGCATCTTCTTCGCTGTCAGGCAGACAAGGGAATGTTGCAATACCACCCGAAATTGTAATCGGATGTCTTTCTTCTTCGCCCGCAGGAATAAACTCCATGCGTTCAACTTCTTTTCTAAATCTTTCAGCGAACAAGAATGCGTTATCTTCCGGAGTATTAGGAAGCACAACAACGTATTCCTCGTCTCCGTATCTTGTCAAAATATCTTCTTTTCTGATAACCTGTCTTAATTTGTCTGCGATGGATTTTAAAAGAACATCACCCCATTCATACCCGTAAATGTCATTGACCGATTTGAAAAAGTCCAAGTCAAACAACAGCAAAGATAAGGGTGTTGCGTATCTCTTTGCTCTTGAAATTTCCTGTTCCATACGCTCAAGAAGATATTTCCTGTTGTGCAGGCCTGTCAATTCATCCGTTGTTGAAAGGGTTTTCATTTTGTCGCGAAGTTCTTTGATTTTTAACATATTTTTTGTTCTGATAAGAACTTCCTGTTTGTCTAACGGTGTTTTTACATAGTCAAAAGCAACCGCACGAACGGTCGAGCCTTTGAAAGTTTCACCTACAAACAATATTGGATTTTTGAATTTTGTAACCATCAAAACATCTTTAATATCAGGGACATCTTCAACAACAATAACCCCGGGGTTTAATGCTTCGTAATCCTTTAAATTGCATGCATCTTCAATTCTTACATCCGCATCTTCAATGCCTGCAACAATTTCAGCAAACTCGGATGACTTTTTAGTCGAATATATAACAATGTTTTTCATAACTGCTCTCTCCCCTTAATAAACTAGCATATTAAAAGAGAGCTGGCAAAATTGTTACAAATGTTAAAACTATTCAACAGTCGGCAAATTCAAACTTTTTTCAAGATGTAATACATCAATTATATTGTTTAATCTCCCAAATATTTCCTTAAATTGCGGAATTGAAAGGCTTTGTTTCCCGTCACTCAATGCCTGTGCAGGGTTGTGGTGAACTTCAACCATAACACCGTCAGCACCTGCAACCAAACCTGCTTTTGCCATCGGCTCAATTAAGTATCTTTGACCTGTCCCGTGACTAGGGTCAACAATAACAGGCAGGTGAGAATATTTTTTGATAACAGGAATTGCCGAAATATCAAGAACATTTCTTGTATAAGAACTGTCAAAACCTTTTATACCGCGTTCGCAAAGGATAACTTTTTCGTTTCCGTTAAACATAATATGTTCTGCTGCAAGCAAAAATTCTTTGATTGTGCATGCAGGACCTCTTTTGAGGACAACAGGTTTATGGCATTGTCCTACAGCTTTTAACAGTCTGAAATTCTGCATATTTCTTGCACCTATCTGAATGACATCCGCATACTCACAAACCAAATCCAAATCGCTTGCATCCATAAGTTCGGTGACTATTAAAAGACCTGTTTCTACTTTTGCTTTTGCAAGATATTTAAGTGCTTTTTCGCCCAAACCGTCAAAATCATAAGGTGAGGTTCGGGGTTTGAATGCTCCCCCTCTTAAAAACTGACACCCCATTTCTTTTGCGGCAACTGCTACCTGCAGCAGTCCGTCATAATCTTCTTCAACAGAGCATGGACCGACCATAAACACAGGTCTGTTTGCTCCGCCGATTTTTACTCCGTTGTCAAATTCAATGACCGTGTCTTCGGGTTTTCTGTCACGTGATGCAAGGCGGTAGGGTTCGCGGATAAGTTTTACTCTATTTACCCCTTCCATTGCTTCAAGTCTGTCGGTCGAAAGTGTCGTTTTATCGCCTAAAGCATCAATTACCGTGTGAACTGCGCCCTCATGCAAAATCGCACGAAAACCGTGTTCTTTTAGTATATTTATGACGCCCTGAATATTTTCCTGCGTCGCCGTTTTTTCCATTATGATAATCATGTTTATACTTCCTCTTATTTAATTTGCTTTGTTTATTATATTACAAGTATTTAAAAATTTCATCGGGTTTTGAGATGAAAATTTGCGCTCCGTTATCAAGCAAAAATTCTTTATCTTTAAAGCCCCATAAAACACTTATGCACTCAATACCTGCATTTTTTGCGGTCGCAATATCAACTTCGGAATCTCCCGTATAAATTGAATCATAGGGTTGAAGATTAAATTCTTTTAAAACTTTAATAACCGTATCGGATGCAGGCTTTTTCCTTATGCCGTTCTGCTCGTTTTCCCCTGCACTTAAATCAATTAAGCCGTTAAAATATTTATCACATAAATCTTTTACCGCATCGTCAAATTTATTCGAAACAACGGCAGTTTTTATTCCTGACGATTTAATTTTTTCTAGCATCGGGATAATACCGTCGTATGGTTTAGTTTTGTTAAACATATTATTTTTGTAGTGCTCTTTAAAAAGGGTAAGACACTTTTCAAAATCAGGATTATTTTTCCCGTTTGGAATAGCGCGTTCAATGAGTTTTGATACCCCATTACCGACAAGCTGTTGGACTTGTCGGGTTGTCTTTTGTGGAAAATTATAATTTGCCAAGGCGAAATTTGTACTGTCTGTCAAATCTTCCAAAGTATTTAGCAAAGTCCCGTCTAAATCAAAAATAACCGCTTTTTTGTTCATAAAAGTATTATACAACAAGCGATTTTTATGATAAATTATATAATATAAGTACAGAGGTAATTATGGACAAAACATCCGTTGAAACTATAAACAAAGGTAAAAGGAATTTTATTATTCTTGTTATTTTGATATTTTTACTTATAGGCATTATTGTCGGTTTGTTTACAAATTATAAGGTTGAAACTCTGATTTGCAATAAAAATGACGATAACTGCTATGTTGAAAAAACAAATATGGTAAACGGGAAAAAACGAGAAGATATTATTGCAATTTCAAACATAGCATACGTTACATATATTCCGAATAATGTTGCGGGCAATATGTATGCAAAAGGCTACACCTCTTATTATCTGTCTTTTTTTAGCAAACAAAAAGAAAATATAAAAATATTTTCAACAGAATATTATGAAAAAGAACAGGTTAAATCGGTTATAAGTGATTTGCAGAGCCAACTCAAAAATCCTAATGCAAAGATTATAAAAGTTACCAGAAAATTATAAAAACATTTTACTGCGTTTGTTTTTTATCTGTTCGATTTGCTCTGAGTAATTACTGTTTGTAAGTTCGCCGACGGATTTGTATAATGCTAAAATTGCCTGCTCGATGTTATCCGAGTTCATCGTAATCATATCTTTTGCCATTTCGGTATTAGACAGTGCAAGACGGGTCATATCACGAAACCCTGAAGATGCAATATTAAGCGCAAGTTCATTATCCTGTGCGGTTTTAAAAATTGCCTGTGAAATTAACATCGGCATGTGTGAAATCAGTGCAACTGCTCTGTCGTGGTCTTCAGGTGCGGTAAATACGGGAGTTGCACCGAGTTGTTTAATAATATCAATTAATACATTATCATTCACCCCGTCTTTTGTAATAACCCATTTTGCACCTTTGAATAGTCCCTCAAAAGAGTTTTCAAACCCTTTATTCTCAGTGCCTGCCATAGGATGTGAGGGGATAAAATTATATGAATATTGTTTCCCGCTTACAAATCTTTTAAGTGAGCAAACATCTGTTACGGTTGTTTCGGGGGGTAAAACTTTTTCAAGTTCATCAAGAATTTCAAGCGTTTTATTCATCGGAATGCAGACAAAAACCAAATTGCAGTCTTTTAAAATGTCATAAGTTTTATAGATATTCTCGCCGTTTTGAGATTGCGAAACCCCGACAACATCATAATTAAGACGAATTAAATCTTTAAAAATCGAACCGCCGATTAAACCTAGACCTATAACACCTATTTTCATATATTTGTCCTCATTTTACGGGCATGTTTGCTCTTTAATGATTAGTATACCATATTTTGAACGATTGTTGTAGTGATTTGCCATTGTGCAACATTGTTGCCCGAGTTTGAAAAGCATGATATATTTAAAATGTAGGAAAGAAATTGATGCAAAAAATTCAAACTTACATATTATCGGAAGAATTTTCAACGGTTGAGGTCTTGAAACTTTACTGTTCAGAGTTTGAATTTGCGGATACTATTATTTGCAGTAATTGCGAAGATGCATATTCAAAAATTAGTGCTGGTAGTGGTAACTCTGTTTTGATTGTTGATTTGTCAGAGGGGAAATCTGCTAAAATTGATTTGATTTCAAAAATTGCATCAAATGATAAAAATTGTGCAATTGTTGCTTTGAGTGATAATCCTTCGGTTAATCTCATTGTAGAAGCTATGCGCATGGGAGCAAGAGAATTTCTGCCTGTTCCTATTATCAAAAATGAATTTGCTTACAGTATGAATAAAATTTTTTCGGAAGATAAGGAAAAAGAGAAGAACAAATGCAAAATTATATCGGTATTTTCTAATAAAGGCGGGATAGGGAAAACATCGCTTGCGACAAACCTTGCTCTTGAACTTGCAAAAATTACCAAAGAAAATATCGCACTTATTGATTTGAATTTTCAGACAGGCGATATTACTACATTCTTGGATTTAAAACCGTCGTTTAACATTTCATATATGCTTGAAAATATTGAAAAAATAAATGAAACGTTTTTGTTAAGCACACTTGAAAGATACAAGCGAACAAGTCTTTATGTTCTTGCTGATCCGCCTTATTTTAAACAGGCTGAAGATATTAAACCCGCGCAGATTACCAAACTCTTTAACACTTTAAAAGATACTTTTTCTTACATAGTTGTTGATGTTGAGGCAAGTTTTGAAGGCAAAAATATTTCCGCCCTTGATAATTCGGATGTAATACTGCTTGTTACTGTTGCAAATCTGCCCGCATTGAGAAATACTCAAAGATGTCTTGAGCTTTTTGATAAATTAGGGTATGACAAAGATAAAACAAAAATTGTTGTTAACCGATATATGGAAAACGACGAAATTAAGGAAGATGATGTTAAAAAAGTCCTTTCACATGAAATTTTTTGGAAAGTTCCAAACAATTATTTTGCGATTATGAATGCTATAAATAAAGGGATTCCAGCCAGTGAAATCAATGCAACTACAAATGTTGCACAAAGTTATCGCGAACTTGCTAAATTTATGTCGGATAATCTTTATAAGATGAATATAGAAGAACGATTTGAAAATATTTTGCACAATTAAAGGGGAGAAGCAGATGAGTATCGCGGATAAATTAAAAAAGACATTAACTGAGACTAATTTTTTCAAAAAAAATGTACCTGATGTTAATGAACCGGTGAAATTATTGCAGGAAGAGGTTACATGTGAAGGATTTGAATTAAATGAACCTGTCGAAGCAAAGATTGTTTCAATAACCCCAAAAATCGTAAAGGCGAATAAGTTTGAAGATTTAGCAATAAAACTGGTAAACAAAATCAAACAAACTCCATACTGGGGCGAGTTTCCAATGAAATCTCAGGAAAAAATGATTAGCAAATATTTTGACCAAAAGATTAAAACTCAAAAATATTCAGAAATACCATACAGTTTAACGGATAAACTGACATTTATTGAAGAAGTGTTAAAATCAGTTGTTTAAAACTTTTGTTTCCCGTATAATTCCGTTATGGATAATGTGTTGGAAAAAATTAAGGGTACGGTTGTAGTATCTGTTCAGGCTATGCCGTCTGAACCTCTTTATCATGAAAAATGTATGGCTTCGATGATGAAAAGTGTTCTAAACGGCGGAGCAGGAGGGCTCCGTGTTGCTGGAGTAAGAGATATAGCAAACGCAAAAAAAATATCAAAAGTTCCGGTTATAGGAATAACAAAACCCGATAAAATTCCTCCCAACTATAAAGAAATAGTCTATATAACGCCGACAATAAAAGATGTTCTTGATATTATTCATGCGGGGGCTGATATTGTCGCATTTGATGGGACACAGAGAAAACGACCGCACGATGAAAAATTAAAAGATTTGATTAAATATATTCATATAAATAAAAAAGTTGCGATGGCGGATATAAGTACGACTGAGGAAGGCCTGCTTGCGCAGGAGGCGGGTGCGGATATCTTATCGACCACTCTTGCTGGCTACACTCTTGAATCTGCTTTTTCCCCGTCAGATGAGCCCGATTTCCAACTGCTTGAAGAACTTGTAAAACAGTCAAAGTTACCTGTAATTTTAGAGGGAAGAATCTGGACACCGCAACAGGTTAACAGGGCATTTGAATTTGGGGCACATGCCGTTGTTATAGGTTCAGCAATTACAAGACCACAACTTATTACAAAAAGATTTGTATTTAGGGAGAAAAATTAAATGAGGATATTCCCGTTAAGACCTATGTCTAATATTGATAAATTGCAAAATTTTTTGAATATTATGGCGGAAAACAAAAAAAATGATATGAAATTTATAGAAAAATCAAATTTGGAAACAACAAAAAAAGTTAATACAGAATGTCTTAATACAAGACCTTGGAACTTTTTATTAGGTAAGTATTTTAAAGACGCTTTAAATGAATTTATACATAAATAATGGGGAATTATGATAAAAAAAGCACTTGCAATTGATGTTGGCGGAACAAAGATATATTCTGCGGTTATTGATGAAGGCGGGCAGATAGTTTCAGAGGTAGAAAAAAATCCTACCCCGAAAACTTTTGATGAAATAAAATCTTTGTTTGAAACGATTATAAAAAAGTATGAAAAAGATGTTGATGTGATTGCGTTCTCGACCTGCGGTGCAGTGAATAATGAAAATTCTCACATCCTTGGCTCAACGGGTAATATAGCGTCGGGTTACCCCGATATGCCCTTTAAAGCATTGTCTTCAAAACCTGTTTTTGTTGAAAACGATGCAAACTGCGCGTCGTGGGCGGAGTATAAAATCGGAGCTTCAAAAGGTACAAAAGTCAGTATAATGCTGACTTTGGGAACAGGTGTTGGCGGCGGAATAATTATCAATAATCAACTTTTGAAAGGTCAAAACGGTGCGGCAGGAGAAATGCACTTTAAAATGTACAGCGATAAACGCAGAAAATGCACATGCGGAAATTGGGACTGTTTTGAAATTTATGCTTCAGGCAAAGGTTTGCAGATTACTGCAAGTGAGCTTTCAGGCAACACTGATATTACAACCTATGATGTTATCAATGGTGTCAAAAATAATAACAAGTTGATGATAGAAATTTTTGATAAATGGCAAAATGATATAACAAACGGCATAATCGGACTTTCAAATATCTTTGACCCCGACTGCGTTGTTTTGTCAGGCTCGATGGCACAATTTGTAGATGTTAATAAAATTCAGAATAATGCAAATAAAGAAATCATTACGACACCTATTGAAGTCAAAAAAGCAACGGCAGGTAATTTTTCAGGAATGATAGGTGCAGCACTTCTTGCGTTTGAAAAGGAGTTGCATAATGGGTAAATCTAAATCAAGAATTTTAAGAAAAGGTGTAAACAATCAAATATCAAGAATTGCTCGTGAAGATGCTGTTAAACTTGTTGTAGAGTGTCTTGAAAAGGCAGATATAAAAGAAGCAAAACACTATATAACTTTGTTTTGTATGAGTGCAGAAGAAATTCTCGAAGCAGGTGCGAGTTACGAAACTGTTGTGGCGATAAAGAATATTTTTACATAAATGAGTATAATTGATACCGTAAAATTTTGGATAAACAATGCAAGACCATATTCAATTCCGATGACGTTTCTGAGTTGGTTGGTAATTTTTTGCTATAGCGCAAAGCACGGCGGTAATGTTATCTGCGGAATTATTGCCTTTATCGGAGTTTTGCTTGTGCATCTTTCTACTAATTTAAGCGATGATTATTTTGACTATAAACGACTTTCGTGTGACGAAAAATTTTTGAATAGTTCTAAAGAGATAAAATGTCGTTATCTGCGTAACGGTCAGGCAACAGCAAAAGATTTGCGCAATGTAATTATTTTTATGCTCTCTTTTGCAGGCGTTTGCGGAGGAATTTTGTTTTTCCTGTCAGGTTGGTACGTAATACTTTTTGCGCTTGCTGTTTTGCCGATTGCTCTTTTTTATTCTCAACTGTCAAGCAGAGGCCTTGGTGATTTGGCGGTTATTCTTGCCTATGGCCCGCTGATGTATGAGGGTGTTTATTATGTCATGACAAAGCAGGTTTCAGTTGATGTATTATTTCTGTCGCTTGGGTGTTCAATGTTTATAAATACCGTTCTCTATGCCCACATGCTGATGGATTTTGATGAAGATGTTTGTTCCTCAAAACGAACGCTCTGCACCATTTTTAAAACAAAGAAAAAAGCACTGGAATTTATGTCTGTTTTCTATATAATTGGCTATTCTTTCATAATTTGTCTTGCTTTCAGGACAGGGAACTTTTTTTATCTTCTGTCGCTTTTAACAATTCCGCTTGTTGTGGAATTATTCGGGCTTATGGAATTGTATAATGAGGATAAAACGGCTGTCCCTTATGCCCAGCCATGGCACTATCCGCTTGAAAATTGGGAACATGTCAAACAAACTCCCGATGCGCCGTTCTTTTTAAGGTTTATGTTCGCTCGAAACATCACGACATGGTTCATGCTCTCGATTTGTTTTGCGATGATGATTTCATAATTTATTAAGAAATATTAAAACCTCTTTAATTGCTATAGTCCTTTAAAATCAATACTTTTAAAAATTGATATATATTTTTTATATAAATTTTAGCACTTTTTTGAGGGCGAAATTGTTTATTAATATATAGGACAGAGTATTAATTTGACGAAAAGGAGTATATATGGCAAGAGTATTGATTTCAATGCCTGAAGAATTTTTAAACAGAATCGATCAGGTTGCAACGGGTGAAAATCGTTCACGCAGTGAACTAATCAGAGAAGCACTGAGAACTTACATCTACAAACAGAAGATTAAAGAATCAACAGGCGCACTTAAAAACGCAGATTTGCTGGAAAGTTTGTTGGGATAGCAATAGGAAAAAGGAAAAACTATCAGATTTGGGAAACATATTATAAAAGCCTCCGTTCATTCGGGGGCTTTTATTTTCACCTTTGCTCTGGCTTAATTCCGCCTGTGCAATCAAAGATTGCTTCGTTCACCTCACTATCGTTTCGCTCATAACGGCGGTGGTATTATGCTCGTGCCGGCTCACGCAAAATCCGCTACGCCCTCGCAATAAACGCCATCGCCTCCACTTCCAACGCCGTCACCGTCGTGCCGCCGTTTCAGTGTCGTGCTCTCACTTTGTTCGTGGCTCTGCTCGGCGGCCAAAAAACGACTGTGTTGCATTTTGTATTGATTGGTAGCAACATT